>SL_8KL_010_SEDDRAFT_10000134_pt1 | contig 59802 bp, 59 predicted proteins | sample SodLakKL_010_SED_4_FD_11160 | JGI IMG/M metagenome (IMG submission 11160)
ACTACATATCCAGAAGATGGTAGTGATACAGTAGAAAAAGTTTTTTTTGAAAATGGAAGAGTATATATAAATGAAAAACAATTTTTTGGAAATGTTCCAGAAATTTCTTGGAATTTTTACATAGGAGGATATCAACCAGCACAAAAATGGTTAAAAGATAGAAAAGGGAGAGTTTTAAATAATGAGGATATAGAACATTATCAAAAAATAATTCTTGTTTTAAAAGAAACAGATAGGATTATGGCGGAGATAGATAAGATTTAAATTATTTATTGGATTTTTAAATGAATAAATTTAGAAAAAGTGCTATACAAGTACTTCAAAAGACAAAAAGACAACTACATTATAAAGAGATTACTCAATTAGCTTTAGAATTAGGATTACTTGAAACAGATGGTAAAACTCCCGAAGCCTCAATGAATGCACAAATTATTATGGATATAAAAAATAAAGGTAAATCTTCTGATTTTATCAAAACAGCACCTGCAACTTTTGCTCTTAACCCAGATAAAGAAGTTTTGATTGACACTAAAGCTATTGAAAAAGATGAAGTAGAAGAAGAAAAGATTGTTGTTGAAAGTGGATTTACAGGAAAAGCAGGCGAACATTTAGTATGTTCTCATTTATTATTTTTAGGTTTTAATGCAAGTATAATGAGTGTTGATGTAGGTCTTGATATTGTTGCTACTAAAAAAGGTAAAATGTTTGGTATACAAGTTAAAACCTCTAACCTAAATTCATTTAAAACTTATGTTTTTGATATACGAAAAGCTTCTTTTGAAAGGCATGATTCTGGAAATATTTACTATATTTTTGTATTACATGGTGAATCTGAAAATAACTTTTTAATACTACCTTTTTATGAAATGGAAAAATTGGTTCAACAGAAAATAATTTTAGAAGTTGATCATGGTAAGAGGTATAGAGTAAATATTAAGTTTAGGGAAGATAAAGTATATCTTGGAAATTTAAACAATGATGCTGGTTATTATTTAAATAATTGGAAGCTTATTAAATAAATGATAGAGATATTAAATAATTTATATATTGGTAATTTATCTGATTTTAAATCGGCAAATATTAGTGATTGGTCATTTGTACATGCTACTCAAACAATACATTATGAATTAATGGGTTGGGACAGAAAATATAAAAGACCAATTAAGGTTCATCCTAATTATATAAAATTAGTACAAGATAACAGGTTTTCATTAAATTGGGTTGATGGAAAAGCTGAGTTATATGATTTGACTGGTGTTGGAACTTTCAATGAGATATTAGATTTTATTGATCAATGGATTTCTCAAAGGGGAGTTCTTGTACATTGTGATCAAGGAATATCTCGTAGTCCTACTGTAGGATTACTTTATTTGGCAAAAAGAGCGAATAAAATTTCGAACGAATCTTTTTTTGATGCAAAAAATGAATTTTTTAAAATATATCCTTCATACTTACCCTCCGGCATTGGTGAATATGTATCTAATAATTGGCATTTAATCAAATGAAATTAACAAAAACAGACTTTATTGCATATTTAGACTCTCCAAAACATCTGTGGGCTATAAAGAATAATAAGATGGATGAAAAAGAAATAGATGTATATGTCCAACACCTATTTGAACAAGGCTATGATGTAGAAAAATATGCAGAGAAATATATACAAGAACATTTAGTTAAAAAATATAGAAGTTCAGAAGATGAAATACTTTTACAACCATCTCAAATAGATGGAGAATTTGAAGCTAGAACTGATGTACTTATTAAAAATCTTGAAACCAATAAGTGGGATATGTATGAAATTAAATCATCCACAAAAGTTGATAAACTACATAAATATGATGTTACTTTTCAGAAACTTGTTTTTAATAAATATTATGAATTAGGAAACATATATATTCTTCATTTAAACAAAGAATATATTTTTAAAGAAAAAATAAACTTAAAAGAATTATTTACAATATCAGATATTACAGAACTAACAGAAAAACTAAAAGATGAAGTTCATTTATTGCGTTATGAAGCATTAGAAATATTGAAAGAAGAAAATTCAGATAATGTATTATCATGTATAAGACCTAAAGTTTGCCCATGTTTAGAATTATGTCATAAAGATAATCCAGAATATTCTATATATGATATTAATCATCTTACTGGTAGTGAAAAAAAGATAAGAGAACTTGAAAAGATGGGTGTTAAAAGTGTATATGATATTCCTTCTTCTTTTCCTCTTTCAGATAAACAAAAATTTCAAGTAGAAGTAGCAAAATCGGGCAAAGCATGTATTGATATAAATGCTATAAGAACAGAATTAGCTTCCTTAATCTATCCACTTTATTTTATAGATTATGAATCTTTTAACCCAGCGATTCCAATGTATGATGGATATACACCATATGATCAAATGCCTTTTCAATGGTCTTTGCATATTTTAAATGAAGAAAATAAATTAGAACACTATGAATTTATTGAAACAGACCCTATTGACCCTATTCCTAACTTTTTAAATTCTTTACAGAACTATCTTGGTGATGATGGTTCAATTATTGTTTGGCATGAGGCATTTGAGGCTACTCAAAATACTAGAATGGGTGAAATACATAGTAAATATAAAGATTTTTGTGAAAATATGAATAGTCGTATATTTGATATTATGAAAATATTTAGAGATGGTTTATATTCAGACCCTCAACTTAAAGGTAGTTATTCGATAAAAAATGTTTTACCTGTATTAGTTCCAGAACTTAGTTATAAAAATATGGAGATAGGTGATGGTGCAACAGCAATGGCAAATTGGAATGATATGGTTTATGGAATTGGTGCTTCTGGAAGAGAAAATACGATCATACGCAAAAACTTATTGAAATATTGTGAATTAGACACCTATGCAATGGTTGAGATTTATAAAAGATTAGAGAATTGTATAAAAATATAAATGAATATTCATTATTTAAAAGATAAAAAGCAAAAAAAGAAGCAAATATTAACTAAATAATCAAGACTGGTAAAATCTAATGCTTCTAATTTCTATTAATTACCACCACGCAATCAACTGTCTTAATAATAGCATTGATATATATCTTTGTCAAATTATTTTTTTTTAGCCAAAAACATTGTAACAGTAGTAATTAAAAATATCTATCAAATCCTAAAAATAAAAATAAATATAAAAAAATTAAAAAATCCTTCTTTAAAAAAAATAAAAACTAATAAATTTAAAAAATATACACCTAACCATTCCGACATTAAAACGCTATAGCCTATAGAAAAGTAANAAACACACAGCAAGAGTNGTCGAGGAAGTGATTGGGTGGAGTACAAAGTAGTCCACCCAATCACTTAAGACTAAGGCTTAAAGTTTTGTCGGAATGGGAAAAAAGAAAAATATTTTTTAAATTTTAAATGTTGCATCTGATTGCACGAATGCAACAACTAGGCAACCACTTAATTCTGTGAAATTATCTATGAAATGATCGGAAATTTTGCAAAAAATTTTTCTAAATGATAATATCCAATCCATTCATTTTTTAAAAAGAAGAAATGAAAAGAGCAGTTGTATATGCAAGAGTATCATCAAGAGAACAAGCAGAAGGCTTCTCTATAGAAGCACAAATAAAAGCGTGCAAAAAGAAAGCACTAGAAGAAGGATATTCTCTATTAGAGGTATTCAAAGACGAAGGATGTACAGGAACAAATAGAAACAGGCCAGCCCTTAATGAACTGCTCATATATTGTAAAAGATATAAAGTTGATTACGTTGTAATCCATAAAATAGATAGATTCGCAAGATCAATAGTAGACCACTCTGCATTAAGAGCAATATTACTAAGAGACGGAACGAACCTAGTATCATGTAGTGAACAATTAGGATCATCTCCCCATGAAATTTTAATAGAAAATATATTAGCCTCTATGGCTCAATATTATACAGATAATCTTAAAACAGAAGTTCAAAAAGGATTCCAAGAACGATTTGAAAGCGGATATCATTTAACAAGACCACCATATGGGTATACCGTTAGAAAAGGAGAGAAAATAATGACTCCAGTTAAAGAAGAAGTAAGGGCTGTTAAACAAGTTTTTTCTTTATACATAACAGGCCTTTATTCATTTAGATCATTAGCAAAAAAATTAAATGAAACAGGTTATACATCAAAAAAAGGTACACCCTTTACTAAACCAAAAGTACAAAAAATTCTAACAGATGTCTCATATATTGGTAAATTAGAATATATGAGGTCTGGTAAGCAAGTAAAAGGATTACATGAACCAATTATAACGGAATCATTGTTTCTTCAAGCCAAAAATATAATGGGAAGTAGAGGTAATGTTAAAAAGGGCCCAAAAGGTAAGTTTAAATTCCTCTACAAGCAATTTTTAGCATGCCCTATATGTGGAAAGAAAATGTATGCTGCATATTCTAGAAGTGCTAACGGAACGAAACATCTTTATTATACCTGTGGTAGTAGAGAACATAAGAGTCTTAATATAAGGGGTAAAGATGTAGATAAAGGTTTTGAAAAATTAATATCTAAATTAAGACTACTTCCAGAACTTAAACAAGTTACTTTAGATTATATTAAAACTGCTTTAAAAGAGAGCGAGAAGAAAAAAAATATAAATATTAGAAAATATGAAAATATAATAAAGAAATTAGAAGATAAAAAGGATGAATTGTATGATGACTATAAAGGCAATTTATTAGATGAAAATCAATATAAAAGGCGTAGTGCTAACATAAACAACGAGATTTTAGAGGGTAAGGTGCGATTAAATGAACAAAAAGTTGATTATAGTAATTTATTAAAAGAGCTAGAAATCTTTTATACATTTGGTTCTCACCTTGATAAGTATTGGGAAATAGCGACCTTTGAACAGCGAAGAAATATTCTTTCAGGTATGTTTGTGAACATTCCTACATACAAAGATGGAGAAATTACGAACGGGGAAATATCGCCTCTTTACAATGCATTTTGGACTATTTCAAGGTCTAGTGGTCTCTCTGGTCGGGGAGACAGGACTCGAACCTGCGACCTCTGCTTCCCAAAAGCAGCGTTCTAGCCATCTGAACTACTCCCCGTGGAGGGAATTATATATAAAAAAGTGATAAATTGAAAGGTAAAAACACTAAAAAGGAGGTAAGACCTCCTCTTTAGATTAGAATAGTTATTTCTACTTAATTGCATCCATTAATTTGAATGCATAGTCAGTTAGCATAGGTAGTTCAAATTTCTCACCGTTATTAGCTTTAACCATACCAATGACAATTAAAATCAAAATTGCTAATGATACTAAAGGTGAAAGACAAGCGAGAATCCAACCTATAATAGGGACTACTCCAATAATCATCATTATGAAAGATAATATCAGACCAACAATTCCGACCATAGTGTACAAAGCCCCATAGTATCTGACAAACTGATCCTCTTTTTCGACAAAAAGAAGAATTAGACCTACGATAGGAATACACGCCAAAATGGCCTTCACCTTGTTTTCCTCATTGAATCTAATATCTCTTGTACTAGAGGTTTGACTTTTCTGCTCTGCCATACAAAATAAGAATAAAAAATTAAATACTTTACATATCCATTATAAATGAATTGATACATAATATCAATTCATTTTTTCAGTGTATCCTAAAAAATGATAAAATGCAAAGAATATTCTAAGATATAGTTTGTAAGATTAAATTCCTTTGTAAAATTTTATGATTTCTCTTAAGGAAATTGAAGCAAAATCTGAAAATGGTGAAATATTACTAAAAGATATTAATGTCGAATTTATTAAAGATTCTGTGAATCTCGTTTTAGGAGCCAATGGTGCAGGGAAAACAACCCTAGCTAAAATTATTCTGGGGGATGAGGACATTAAACATACAGGTAAGGTTTTTCTAGGTAAAAAAGATATAACTAAAGAAAAGATGTATGAAAGAGCTAAAAAAGGGATTTTTTTAGCACACCAATCCCCTGTAGAACTATCTGGTGTCAAGGTTTTAGATTTTCTACATAGCTCTTATCAAGCAATCCATGATAAAAGTATTGATATTTGGGAATTTTATGATATGGCATCGTCTCAAATTCAAAGAGTGGGTTTAGATGAAATATTCCTGCGTAGAAATGTTAATGAAGGGTTATCAGGTGGAGAAAAGAAGAAATTTGAAGTTTTCCAAATGTTGATATTAAAACCAAAAGTAGCAATATTAGATGAAATAGATTCTGGGTTGGATATAGACTCAATTAAAAATATATTTGAGATCGTAGTTAACTACCAGAAAGAAAGAAAATCAACGATTATAATTATTAGTCATAATACAGACATATTAAAATATATTTCACCTGCGCAAGTAATACTTTTGGATAATAAAAGTGTTAGAAAGAAGGGAGGGGAGGATTTAGCTAAAGAAATTTTAGAAAACGGTTATGTTAAATAAAAAAGAATTGCCAAAAGGTTTAAATCAATCAATTATTAAAGAAATTTCTAAGATTAAAGATGAGCCTAAGTGGATGTTAGATTTCCGCTTAGATTCATACAAAAATTTTTCCAAATTATCCAATCCGTGTTGGGGGCCAGATTTATCTGACCTTGATTTTCAAGATATAAGGTATTATGCATCTGAGGGTAGTAATGTAAAAAATTGGGATGATGTACCTGAGGATATAAAAAAGACGTTTGAAAGATTGGGAATATCCCAGCAAGAGAGGGAAATGCTTGCAGGCTTATCAACACAATATGAATCTGAAGTAATCTTTAGCCAATTGAAAGAAAGGTGGAGTTCATTGGGAATAATTTTTGAGAATATGGACGTTGCATTAAAGAAATATCCAAAACTGTTTAAACAATATTTTAGTAAATTAATTCCCAATAGAGATAATAAATACGCTGCTCTTAATAGTGCTGTTTGGAGTGGTGGTTCATTTGTATATATACCTAAAAATGTAAAATTGGAAATACCAATTCAAACATATTTTAGGATTAATACAGAAAATATGGGACAATTTGAAAGAACTCTAATTATCGCTGAAGAAGGCAGTGAAATTCATTATATAGAAGGGTGTACAGCTCCTCAGTATATGACAAATTCACTTCATGCGGCTGTTGTTGAAATTTATGTTAGTAAGGATGCAAAAGTGAGGTATTCAACTCTGCAGAATTGGTCTAAAAATGTATATAATTTGGTAAATAAGAGGGCTCAAGTGGAGCAGAATGGAACCATGGAATGGGTAGATTGTAATATCGGATCCAAGGTTACAATGAAATATCCTTCTTGTATATTAAAAGGAGATAAATCTAAAGGAGCGATGTATTCTCTTTCTTTTGCTAAAGATAGCCAACACATTGATTCTGGTGGGAAGATGATTCATTTGGGAAAAGATACTAAAAGTTTTATTTATTCAAAAACCATAAGTAAAAATAGAGGAAAAGGAGTATACAGAGGAGAAAGTAGTATAAGTAAAAAGGCTAAAAATTCTCAGGCATTTGTGAATTGTGAAGGACTTATTTTAGATGATAAATCAAAGTCATATTCCTATCCGTTAAATAGCATAAATAATACTACAAGTATTATCGAACATGAGGCTAAAATATCTAAGTTATCTGAAGAGAAATTAAAATATCTTATGTCTAGGGGATTAAGCGAACATCAAGCTTCCCAATTAGTAGTCTCAGGTTTTGTTGAGCCGATAATCAAAGATTTACCAATGGAATATACTGTAGAGTTAGAAGGTATTATTGATTTGTTTATTAAATGATTATGACTGAAATAAATTTGGAAGATTCTGAAAAATCTATACATTACAAAGTAAACCAGAGTGAGGAAATACAACTCTATCCTAGAGAACTCAATGATTTGAATTGGGAGAAAAAAATAGATTTTGAAATAGTTGCCTCAGATATTAAGAGTAAAATAGTGTATAGATGTGTTGCTAGGAAAAACACAAATCTTGATATGACATTTAGGTTATATACTTCAAACAAAAAGGTAGATAATTTAGAAATTAATTTGGAAATTCATATATTAAATCTTTCGGAAGAGAATAATATAAATGTGAGGCCATTTCTAGAGATACCTAAAGAAAACATTAGTTTTGAACACAAAGTAACTATTGGTGCACCAAGTAAAGACTGGCTCAAATATTTAAATAGTAGGGGGTTAAATAATCAAATTTCTACCGAATTAATAGTTAATAGCTTTTTGAATAATTGTTGACATTAGTTTCTGAGGTGGTATACTAGGGTGTACTATGCAGGTAAATGTTACGGAAAAACAAGAAGAAATCCTCGTTTTTATAAGAGATTTTTACTTAGAAAAAGGTAAAGCACCCTCTTTAACTGAGTTGCAAGAAAGATTTGAAATCAAGTCAAAAAGGGGTGTAGTTAACCATCTCGAAGCGCTTGAAAAAAAGGGTTTCATAATCAGAAATGGGCAGCCAAGGGGTATACATTTACAGAACGAAAAGAACTTCGATTATTTAATAGGTATACCTATATTAGGATATGCCAATGCAGGTACTCCCTTAGCATTAGCTCAAGAGGAATATATAGGTAATCTGCAAGTAGATAAAAATTTGTTAAAGGGGAGAGAAGATGTTTTTAGTGTTATTCTCAAAGGTAATTCTATGAATAAATACAAGATGAATGATGTAAAATTAGAAGATGGTAATTACGCGATAGTTGATAAAAGCTCGGAGATAAGAAATAATGACGTAGTTTTAGCTCTAATAGGCGATTGTGCAACGGTTAAGATTTTTAAAAGTTTTGGAGAAATCCTTGCGCTATACCCTTATTCTTATGATCCTCAAAACCAACCTATATATCTTGATAAAAAACGGGAAGATGATATAAATGGTAAAGTCATAATGGTTTTAGAAAAACATCTCAAGAATTAATACTCATCTTAAATTATCAAATTCTTATATGAAGAATGAAAATGATCTTGAAAGTTTAATAAAGGATTTAGTAAGAAAAACACCAAAACAGTATAACAACCTTGTTATGGATAGTGTTTCTTGGATTCAAAAATTCCATGCGGGGCATAGAAGGTTGTCGGGGGAAAATTATGTTTTTCATGCTCTAAGAGTTGCAAATATAGCAGCGGATTTTAATTTAGATACAGATAGTGTTATAGCTGCTCTATTACATAGTGTTTTGTACAGAGCAAGAGGGAAAGATTTAGAAAAAATTTTGAATAAAATAGATAATATCTTTGGAGGAGATGTATACAAATTACTTAAAATGCTTGAGAAAATTAATGAAGGAACGGACAGTGAAGAAACAGATAGGGAAATAATTACTAGATATATTTTAAATAATGCTGAAGATATAAGACCGATATTAATTAAATTGGCAGACGTTTTGGATGATGTTAGACATATAGAATATTTATCTGATGAACAGATAAAAACAAAAGCAACAAAAGTTTTTGATATATATGGCCCGCTTGCTTCTTATTTAAACTTAGAAGAAGTAAGAAAAGAAATTGAAGAAACAGCTTTTAAGTATCGCAGGAATGAAGATTATGAGTTTATTAAACAAAAAATGGAAGATGAAGGTTTGAACGAGGAATTATTGAATAAATACATCGAAAAACTGGATATGCTTACTAGCAATATTTTGGACTATAAACCTAAAATTTTTGGAAGAATCAAAAACAAATATAGTGTATATAAGAAGTTAAAAAAGATGGAAAATGAGGGTAGGAATACTAAGATCTCTGATATAAATGATCGTCTTGCTTTATCCATTATTACTCAAGATAAGGAAGATTGTTTTCTTATAAAAATGCTTTTAGAAGAAAAAGCATACATTGATGAACGAGAAACCGATGATTATATTACAAATCCTAAACCAAATGGTTTTCAGGCTCTTCAAGTAAGTGCAATTTTTGAAGATATATCTTATTTGTTTGTTGAAATACAGATACTTACATATAGAATGTATTATATTAACAAATATGGCCCGGCTTCTCATCTGGCATATAAAGCTAGTAAAAGTAGGTTTGCTACACCTACAAATTCGTACGATTGGTTGAAACAATTGCATCGTAAAATTATGCGCTCAAAATACCTGAGGAAGCAAGTTCGATCAGTTCCTATAAAAGCTGATATTTTTAATGAAAACATTTATATTTTTACACCTAAGGACAAGATAATAGAATTGCCCAAGAATGCAACTGCTTTGGATTTTGCTTATAGAATTCATACCAATGTAGGGCATAGAGCTACTTATGCTGAGGTAGACGGGAAGACTCAAGGGTTGGATGCGGTATTAAGAACTGGACAGGTGGTTAAAATTATTACCTCTGAAGAGAAAAAGTATCCTAAAAAGGAATGGTTAGAGTTTGTAGTATCGCCTTCTACAAAGGACAAAATTCGTAGAGGACTTAGGGAAAAAATGGTGGCTTACACTTCAAATTCTTCTTCCTCTACCAAGTTATAGTCTGAAGGGATGTATTCTTTATCATAAGGCTCATCAAGAGCTACAAAATCAAACTTGAATTCAAAGCTTTTTTCGTTTTCTAATACAATTTTCTCAATATAGCTATTTTCTGGGTCTAAGATGATTTGAGTATTTAAAACTTTTCTTGTTCTATAATCATTTACAGGAGTGTAAAAGGTCCAATCCCAAGACCAAGTGTTTTCATCAATTTGATTTACAACATTTTTATTTCTTGTGTAATCATCAATTAAATCTTGTAAAATGTGCTGTCCAACGAAGTTTCGGTAGTATAAGTCTGAATATTTATCTACTACGAAATAAGTGTTATTTTCTTCAGACATAATATACTTATTTCCCTCTTCGTCCCAGACAATTTCTTTGCCTTCTCCTGGATTGAAATACCTGATCTGTCCTTCATGAAGATAGGTAGGATCTGCTTCATCCCCCAAAGTTAATTTGAGACTCCCTCTTTGCTCTTCGCCATCTACAACTTCAGTATAATCTAAAGCTAAGCCTCCACTATCTAGTATCCGATAATGTCCATTCAATAATTTATTGATTGACTTGTCTAAGTTATTATCAATATCAAAATCATTTTCATCATCTTCTTTAGTTTCATCGTTATCCTCTTGTTCAATGTCTTGTACTATATATGTGGCACTGTCGTCTTGAAATATAGGTATAGAGTCACGATTTATGTATATCAAAATCAAAACTACAGCAATTAAAACAACAAGTATTAGATACAAAATAAAGTGAACAAGAGAATTTTTTTTCTTTGTAGGGTGCACTGGTTCTTTGTCTTCTGTTGGAGGAATAGGTGATTCTGTATCTTTATCTTTTGATTCTTGTTCAACCTCCTTTGAAATTGTTTCGACTTGAGGAGTTTCTTCTGTTTTGGGTAACTTTGTGCTTTGTGAGAGGGTTTGTTCCTTAGTGCTATCCTCCTGTACTTTTTCTTGGATTTCATCCTCAGCAGAAGGTAGAGTATCTGTTACTTCTGGAGACGTGAAATCATCCGTTTTGCTTTTTTCTTGAGATCGTAAGGTTTCTTTTACCTCTACAGTATCCACCGGTTGTTTTTCATGTCCTTCTTCATATCTTTTTTTAGATGGATATCCTTCCCCGGAGAAATCTATGCCTTTTATAATATCTTCCCGCGATTGTATATCTTGATTTACATCTGTCCATTCAGGGAATTCTGGTTTTTCTTTCGCTTCTTCTCGTTGAATTTCTTGAGAGTGGTGTTTGTGATCTTCTCTCTCAGCCATCAAACCAGATGAGCTGCTTGCATCTTCTGCAGTAAGAAGTTCTTCTTCTTTGGTTTTTTCTAAACTATCTGTAGAGGAATAATCTTCTGTTTTTTGTTGAGGCTTTTCATGATGTTCTGGCTGTTCCTCATCTGTTGGCTTAATCTCTTTCTCTTTTTCTTTTTTATCACCTTTTTGTTTCTTATTATCTTGAGAATCTAGATCACCAAACAAAAAGTCATCTATGTCAAAATTACTCATATTTTTTTATTAAAATTTTATTTTCTTTTGGCTTGTGTACCATGTTTATCGTAAAATTGGATTGCATAGTCTAATTCTGTATTTTCTTTGGCATATTTATATATATCAATACCCTTCTGCCAAGCTTCGCATGCTTGCATCATAGCTTTAGCCCCAGCTTTTGTGCCAAGTGGATGCGCGTGTACTCCTGCTCCCATAGTTGTTATGAAATCAACATCCTTAATTTTATTTATAAATTCGCCTAGTAGAACGGGATTTAAACCACCTGAAATTATAGGGCAGGTAGATCTAATTTTTCTCCAATTTTGATTAAAATATTTATTAGTTTTTTTACTAGCCAAATTTTTGTAGAAATTGTTTAACTGTTCTAGCTCCTTATTCTCTTGCCAATCTTTCTCTTTTGAATCCTTGATGTATTTACCTGCGTCACTATTTTGTTTGGGAAATTTTAACCAGTCTTGTTCAAAGAAAAACCCATCATATTCATAAAGAAGAGCAAGTTTGGCAGCGGTAATGTCATCTATATCTGTTCCAGCCATTTTTCCAACTCCAGCTGTACCGGTATGGATTCCAGATACACCTGCTAATCTTGCAAATTTTGTAAGAACTGGAACTGTATAACCAAAGGAATTTTCGGATCTTGTGAACGCTGCGTGACCAGCACGATGGAAGTGAAGGAAAACATCTGGGTATCTTCTTCTTATGGTTTGTACTGCTGTCCATCCAGCAGTAACACCATCTACTAAAAAGGCATAACTGCCAGGCTTCATTTTTCCTTTCACATATTCTGCCCTCTCAATCATTGTATCAAAATCAGCTGCAGAAACATTAAATGAATGAACTTTACGCTGATTTGTCTCTCTTTCAGCTTCCTCCATAGACTCTTTTATATAATCTACCATTTTGTCAAAAGGACAGAAATCTTGGTTTGCTTGAGGTTCATCATTTTTAACAAACATTCCTCCTCCAGACCAAAAGTCATACGAGACCTCTGCGTATTCTGAGGCTGTTAATCCTATTTTAGGTTTAATTATTGTCCCAATGATTGGCATATTATACGCTTTTAGGTACTCACGCATATCTGTAAGAGTGTAACTGGGACCATCATATTGGTCTAACATGGAATTTGGGAACCAAACATCAAGTAATCTGCATTTCTTTAAATCTGCCATTCCAAAAATGTTTCCTGCTATGAATGTTAGAATGTTTTGTATATTACCTCCTCTGTCAAAAATTCTCCAGGGATATGCTATCCATATAAGATTTCTCTCCTCATCTACTCTGTATACTATTGCTCCCATTGCATCAGAAAATTTAGTAACTGTGCCTACTTCAATATTGGAACCGTTTGAAGACTCGGCAGCCATTTCAGAGGCTACTGCCATTAAATCTTTACCACTCTGTACACCTACCTCAAAAACTGCTAACAGATACTGATCATTGTAGACCCGTTGGTCATTTAAGCTGATATATTTTTCTTGCATCCTCTTGATTTAAACAATTTTATCTAGAATAATATAAAACATTTTTAAAGCAATTGCAATTTGTTTTATTTTATATGATATTATTTATAGACTAAACTTTTATTAAGAGTTATTTATGTGTGGTATATTTGGTTATAATGGTGCAAAAGGTGCACCATTCAAGGTGAAGGAAGGCCTAAAAAGATTGGAGTATAGAGGATACGATTCGTGGGGGGTAGCAGCCTTGAAAAACAACAGAATAGATATTTATAAGAGGGTAGGATCTATAGGGGAGGTTAATAAAATTCCGTTAGATGAAGATTCCTCCATAGCTATAGGACATACTAGATGGGCTACTCATGGAGGCGTTGAAAATAAAAATGCACATCCTCATCTTTCTTCAGATGGTTCTTTTGCTTTAGCTCATAATGGTATTGTAGAAAACTTTCAGGAGTTGAAACAAGATTTGCAAAGTAAAGGGTATGAATTTTCTACAGAGACAGATACAGAGGTGATTGTTAAGCTTGTAGAGGAGCATTCGAATAAAAATATAGATTTTACAGAGGCTGTTCGTAAAGCGTTTAAAGATCTTAAAGGAAGAAACACGATAATATTACTTGATGCAACTAAAAGTAGGATATATGCTGTTCGGAATGGTTCTCCTCTCGTAGTAGGTATAAAAGATGATGAAATATTTATAGCTTCGGATACTCTATCTTTTTCCAATGAAACGAACCAAATAATAGAGGTAGAAAATAATCAAATGGTTGAAGTTAATAGGGGAATTAAAAAACTTGAAGTAAGTAACGGTGATGAGGTTGATTATAAGATAAAAAAGATGAACTTGGAAGAAAGCAGAATAGATAAAGAAGGTCATCCCCATTTTATGATTAAAGAAATTATTGAACAAAAACACACGATACGCAATGCTACGCTATATAGTTATGAAGAATTATTCCCATTAATAAATTCGATAAGGCAAGCTGAGCATGTATATACGGTTGGGTCAGGTACGGCCTACTTTGCTGCTTCCCAGATAGCATATATTTTAAGAAGGGAATCTCAACTTAATGTGACTGAAATTAAAGCCTACGAGATAAGTAGTTACAGAGATTTATTCAAAAAAAACGATGTAATTATTGCTGTAAGCCAAAGTGGAGAGACAGCAGATACTATAGAGGCATTGGAAGTTGCAAAACAAAAAGATATGACCGTTGCTAGTATTGTAAATATGATAGGCTCTACGATAGGGAAAATGTCTGATCACCTGTTTTTAGCTAGATCAGGGCCTGAAATTTGTGTAGCTGCAACAAAATCTTTTACTGCACAAGTAGCTTGGGGGTATTTGGTAGCATATAGTTTAACGAATAGATTTAACAGATTTCAGGATAAGGTCGATAAATTGACTACAGAAATAGAAAAACTTTTTGAATCAGGAATTGTACAAGATATTGGACAATTAACTAAAACTCTTGTTAAAGAGGAGCATTTTTTTGTTTTAGGGAAAGGGAAAAACTATAATATTGCTTTGGAAGGTGCTTTAAAGGTAAAAGAGATTTCATATAAACATTTTGAAGGTTTTGCCTCAGGAGAGCTTAAGCATGGTGTTATTGCTTTAATAGAAAAAGGTGTACCAGTATTTTTGATAGTATCTGAAGACGAAAACAAAGAGGATATGCTTAGTACTGCCTCAGAGGTTAAATCTCGAGGTGCTTATACAATTGGAATTGCTAGAAATAATAACGATTTGTTCGATTATTTTATAAAAATGCCAAATTTAAAACAACTAGATCCTTTAATTAATATAATACCTTTCCAAATTCTATCTTATAAACTAGCTGTTGCTTTAGAATTAAATCCTGATAAGCCAAGAAATTTAGCTAAAAGTGTTACAGTAAAGTAGTTAATTATTTCGTAGTTTTTTCTCGATTGTTTTGGCAATTCCTGTTGGATCTAATCCCAAATTTTTTAAAATAAAATCTCTCTTTCCGTGCTCGATGAATTTATCGGGAATACCCATTCGGTGTACTCTATAATCTTCCTTTTGTCTATCCGAAATTAATTCTAAAACAGCTGACCCGAATCCACCTATCAAAGAATTCTCTTCTACAGTAAAAACTTGCTCGTATTTATCAATCATTTCTAAAAATAATTTTTCGTCCAAAGGCTTAGCAAATCTAGAATTAATTACTCCAACGTTTAATCCTTTCTTCTTTAAAATTTTTGAGGCCTCTATACTTCTACTTACCATAGAACCATAAGCCAAAATTAGCGCGTCTTTACCTTCTTTTAGAATCTCACTTTTTCCTAGTTTAATCTCATCGTTTTTATAATTCATTTTGGTAATATTTTCTCGAGGGTATCTTATGGCCACAGGGGTTTTCATATTTAAGGCAAATTCGAACATTGCCTTAAGTTCTTGCCCATCCTTTGGTGCCATTAAAGTCATATTTGGGAGATGTCTGAGATATGTTATATCAAAACAACCATTATGAGTTGCACCATCAGGCCCTACAATACCAGCTCTATCAATTGCAAAGACTACATGATTATTTTGTAAACAAATATCATGAAAAATTTGATCATATCCTCTTTGTAAAAAAGTAGAATAGATTGCTACTACGGGAGTTAAACCTGCAACTGATAATCCGCCAGCGAGGCTAACAGCATGTTGTTCACAGATTCCCGTATCATAGAATCTTTCTGGGAATTTTTTAGCAAAAGTTTTCAGTCCTGTGCCATCGGGCATAGCCGCTGTAATACCAACAATCTTTTTATTTTCCTTAGCATGTTTAGTAATAGTTTGTGCAAAAACATCTGTGTATGCACTAGTTTTCCTCTTTTTTTCTTTTGTTGATAAACCATTCTGAGTATCAAAACCTCCTGCACTATGAAAACTTGTTGGATTTTCAAATGCAGGTTCAAAACCTTTACCCTTCTCAGTAAATGTGTGTAACAGTATAGGTCCTTTTAATTTCTTTGCAGCGTTTATTGTCTCTATCAAAGAATTAAAATCATGTCCATCTGTTGGACCAAAGTAGTTAAATCCTAATTCCATAAACAAGTTTCCTAAAGTTGCATTCTTTTTGACTAATTCAATAGTTCTTTCCATGGTTTTGTTTAGAGGTTTGCCTATAGCGGGAATTATTTGAAATAGTTCATTAATATCTTTTCTTATTTCAGAATAAGCTTTTGTAGTCCTTATACTATTTAGATACTTTGAAACAGCTCCTACTGTTGAGGAAATAGATATATTATTATCGTTTAGGACAACGATTAAATCACTTTTTAAATCTCCTGCATGATTTAAGGCTTCTAACGAAACGCCTGTGCCTATGCCGCCATCTCCTACGACCGCTATAGAATGTCCTTTTTTCTTCAAGATATCTTTTCCACAGGAAAGTCCTAAAGCGGATGATATTGCACTTCCACTATGACCACTGGTGAAAGGATCATATCTGTTTTCATATTTGTTAGGGAATCCACTCAATCCCTGATATTCTCTGAGGGTTTTAAATTCTTCTTTTCTTCCGGTAAGAATCTTATGTGTATACGACTGGTGTCCTACATCCCAGAGTATATGATCTTTTTCTAAATTAAAGCAGTAGTGTAAAGCGATAGTTAGTTCCACAACTCCCAAATTGGAAGCAAGGTGCCCCTGTCTTTCTGATACAGTATGGATAATAAGGTCTCTGACTTCGCTTGAAAGTTTTTCAAGTTCCGAAATTTCCAGTTTGTGTATATCTTTTGGTTTGTTTATTTTATCAAGTATTTTTGCCATAGGGAGCAGTTTACAAAAGATACAGTTTATATTCAAGCCTTTTTGCAAAAAAATAGCAAAATAATTAACGATATCTAATAGAATGGGCAATATCTGTTAATTCTTGTAGTTGTAAAATAAGTTTTTGTTCTGTTTTATTTAAATTTTCAATATTATTAAATCGGTCTTCTAAAGTTTTTAAATAAATTTCATATTCTTCCTGGTTTATTTCAATCAATTTAACAATGAGATCTATTTCGGCGGCAGCCATTTCCTCACTTTGATCGTTATATGTTTCTTCCCAAATTTCTTCAATTTGTTCTACTAAATTTTTTAATTCTGTTACATCTTTGTATTCTTGTTCCATAATTATAGTTTCTTTGTTTTAACAACATCCAAGAAAAGATTAATTAGAACCCTCACTTTATTATCCTCATGCAAAGATTGAAGCATTAGGCGGGAAATCCTGTTTTGTAGAAACATAAAATAGTTAATATATTCATCAGTTTCTAAATCCTTTATACTCCGCATATATTCATCATACAAATCATCTTCTTGCTGGGTTTCTATATCTTGATGAGCTTTTTCAATAATCGAGCGTTCCAGGGATTCTAGGTATTTTTCGGATTCTGAATAATCTTTTTTACCCTTTTCAAAATCCTTGTAGTATTTAGTAATATATTTTCCTCGAGCATCAAACCTAGCCATGCTAACGAATATAAAATTGTCAAATCTTGCAAGTGCGAAATCCATTAAACCTTCTCTTAATTCTTCATTTATTTCTTTCTGGGTATGTCTTATGAATTCGCGGTATTCATCAGGAGACGCTTGAACGATTTTTTGTTCATATTCAGTTATTTCATCTTCATTTGAAAACTGTTCTAGATGTTTTATTTCATCTAAAAAACTTTTATTTTTTGAATTTTCTTCGTTTTTTTCCTCCATAATTTTTAAGAAGACAACTTATGACATATTATATCATACTATAAGTTAACAAGGTGAAAAATACTGTTAAAATAAAGCTTTTTAATATATAATTAAATATATGACAAACAAAGTAAAACAAATGCAATTTGACTTTCAAAAGGATGATAAACAAAAGTTTTTGTATTTCGATACAGAAACGACTGACATTAATGAGAAAGAAATAATACAGCTGGCTTTTCTAACGGATGATTCAAAGCAGTTTAATATGTATTTTAAACCGAGGGGAGAGATATCTTACAAAGCAATGTCTGTGCATCATATTACCCCTGAAATGGTAGAAGATAAACCTTACTTTGAGGATGCAGTCTTCGAAGGGCAAAAGCTTAGAGATTATTTAAACCAGCTTGCACAAGAATATATATGGGTTGCTCACAATGTTGAATTTGATCTAGAAGTTTTAGGAAAAGTAGGCGTGGAAATACCTAATACGATATGTACTTTTAAATTATCCAGAGATCTTCTTTCTGTAGATCAAAAAGATGAATATGATTTAGAGAGTTATTCTCTACAATTCCTTAGATATTATTTAGGTTTGTATAAAACCGAGAACAGGGAAAATAATTTTGCACATGATGCTTTAAGTGATGTTTATTTTTTGAAGGATTTATTTGAATATCTTGTAAGAGAATTTAATTTGGATTTAGAAAAAATGTTTAATATTACAAAAGCTCCTTTAATAATTCGTAATATGCATTATGGGAAACATTCAGGTAAAAGTATAAAGGATATTCAAAGAGAAGATCCTAGTTATTTGAGTTGGATTGTAGATACTTGGGATGATAAGCCTGACTTGGTGTGGAATGTAAAAAGGGTTTTAGGAGATTCAGGATAATACTTATTTTATCTCTACACCACCAAATATAGCTGTACCACCTATTCTCAAAACAGGCGATTTTTCATTTGGTACTGCATCAACCTTTTCTTCCCATCCTCCTAGTAGAGCAGAACCCTCTGATTTAATAATAACGTTTTTAGGAACTATAATAGTAACACCACCAAATAAAACGGTTATATCAATATTAGCTCCATCTTTGTCAATTTGAGCTTTTGTAAGATCAAGTTCTGTTCCACCAAACATCGTAAAAATGTTAGATCCTTGAAAATTCTTTGAATTTACCTGCTTTTCAATTCCCGTAAATATTGAATTTACTGTAATATGACTGTCAGAAGATTTAATTCCAGTTGATTTAGAAGAACCCTTAAACAATATAGATAAGCCGATTATAATTATAATTACTGGCCATAACAGGGACCAAATACTTATATCGAATATTATATTCAAAAAGAATAATATACCAATGACTGTTATAATAATTCCCGCTTGGCTTTTAGCACCAAACCAAATTGAAAGGCCAATGATAATAAAGATTAGAGGCCATAAATATGATAACAATTGCCCAAATGTAATACCGAAAATTGCAATATTAAATTGATTAAACAGTAGGCTTAGTCCGATAACTGTAATGATTAAACCCAACAGAAGTTTTGTATAGTCTCTTTTCATAATAATTTGTAGATTAAAATTATTTAATTTATAACAAATTGACCAACACCAACATCAACATCAAATTCCAATATTATTTCAGCATCATCGTAATTACTAGATTTAATGTCTTCTAAATCCCTACCTAATCCAGAGACATCTTTATCTCTCAGTTTAATTGAACCAACTCCCAAGTTGCCGTTTATTGTATATCCAAAATCCTCTGGTATGTTTACAACAAGTTGCCCAGCACCAATTTTTGCCTTAATATCATTACGAACGTCAAAATCATCTTTAATATCCAAGTTTAACTGTCCAGCTCCAACATCAAGTTGTAGCTTTTCTATATACATTTCGGCTAGAATAGTATTTAATCGTCCAGCACTCGCAACCAAATCAAGAGACTGGATATTATAATTATTTAAATCAATATCGGCACTTCCGGCACCTAAATCAAAAGCCAAATCTGTAGGAATATCAGATTGTCCCATTTTCAAAAAGTATTTTGGAGTATTCCTTGTTGTGAAAAAGAACCCATTACTCCTTTTGTTCAAATCTATATCGATATCCAAATTCCCTTCATCAAAATTCTCTATTATTTCAGGAGTATCGTAAGTTGTTGGGTATTCTGCGTCCAAGCTAAGATAGTTATCAGAGTCCTCGTTAACCAGACTAAGTTGCCCAACATTCATATTGATATGAATAGTTTTCGATTCAACATCTTCATAATCTTCAATAGATATACTTGCCTCATCTTCAACACGAGATGTATCTTCGACATGGTCTAACCACTCAGTAAATCTATTATGCATAGTATTAGGTAGTTTATCAGTGGTAGTCACTCCAATAGCGAACAAAAATACTAAGAGAAATACAATAATTGATATAACTCCGATTATAATTCTAAACACTTTACTTTCCTGAACAATTAAATTTAATCCGGCAAAGATTATTAACAAAGGCCAAAATCTCAACAAAACAGACCAAATTTCCCAAGTGATTAATCCTGTTGTGTTTAATAAAAATACGAGACCAAGGAATATTAGAAAAAAGGCGAATACATAATCAGAACCACCTCGATCTTTTTTTTCACAAGACATATTTGTTTCTTCATCAACAGCATCCGAACTATTTGTAGTTTTTTTAGCAGGCACTATAATCCAAAGAATGATATAGAGTAATAAACCACTGCCTCCTGCAAAGAAGATAATAATCCATAAAAATCTAATGAGTGTTGGATCCATATTAAAATACTCTGCAATACCACCAGCCACACCCCCAATCATCTTATCTTTATCTGATCGATACAATCTTTTACTTTTAGTGCTCATTTTGATTATGTTACAAAAATTTAACCGATCATATAATATACTTTTTAAATCCTATTTTCAAGAATTATATCCAAATTATTGTAGAAAGAATAACTATTTAATATTCTCTTTCAGCTAAGTAATCAGTAATTGCATAAAGGAAATCTTTTCCTTCGTTTTTATATTCTAGTTTATTAAGTTCTTTTTGAGCTTTTTGTACATATTTTTTCAACTCTTTTACGGAATAATCAAAAGATCCAGTATCTATAATAATTTGTCTTACTAAATCCGCTTCTTTGTCAGATAATTTTTCCTTCCCCAGTAATTTATTTAAAATATCTTTTTGTTTTTTATTGGAATTTTCGTAAGCTTGTAGAGTAAGTAATGTCTTTTTATTTTCCTTGATATCTGATTTAGCACCTTTTCCGGTGATATCGTCTTTACCAAAAACTCCTAGAATATCATCCTGTATTTGGAATGCAATTCCACAGAATTTTGAATATTCCATTAATATCTTATGTTCATCTTCTCCTCCTCTAGCTAATATTACGCCAGAAGAAATAGGTAATTCAAATGTATATGTTGCTGTTTTGTAAGTATGAATCTTTAAGATATCTTCTTTTGTATAATTGGATTCGTATGCAAGTAAAACATCATGAATTTGTCCGAGAATAACCTCACTTACTTTTGTAGATATCAAGTTTGTTAAATCTGATTGTTTACTTTTTTCTAAATTTGAAGAACTAACAATCTCATAAGCTAAGAGACAAGCCATATCTCCATTCAGGATTCCCATTGTGTTACCAAAATGATAATCATCTTTGTATTTTTGTATTTTTGAATATTCTTCAAAAATTTTATGAACTGTTTTATCTCCTCTTCTAAGAGGGGATCTATCCATAATATCGTCGTGTATGAGCAAAAAGGACTGAATAAGTTCTATATAAATAGATGCCTTTTTTATTTCTTCTAATTCTTTGTCAGAAAGCATTGAATAAGTGTAATACATTAATGCAGGGCGGATTCTTTTACCTCCCCTTAGAGTAAATTCTGAGAGTGTTTCTAAAAAAGATTTTACAAAGGGAGAAAATTTCTCATTTTCAGCTACTTTTTTATTGAGAAAATTCTCTAAAATTACATCTACATCTTCTTTGTATTCCTTTAGTTCTTTTTTAATATCCATTTATCTATCTTAAAGAATTATCTAATTCTAAAACAATAGGAGCATGATCTGACCCCATTATATCATTGAATATATACGAATCTTTTAGATGTTTTACTAGATTTTCTGAAACAAAGAAATAATCTATTCTCCATCCCACATTTCTTTCTCTAGCTTTAGATTTATAATCCCACCAAGTATAGTTTTCTGGTTCTTTATTAAAATATCTAAATGTATCTATAAATCCTGTGGTTATTAATTTATCTATCCATTCTCTTTCTTCTGGTAAAAACCCTGAAATTTTTTCATTTTGTTTTGGTCTTGCTAAATCAATTTCTTTATGTGCAGTGTTTACATCTCCACATACAATTATCTTTTCTCCTTGGTCTATTAATTCTTTTAAAACCTCTAAAAATGAATAGTAGAAATTTATTTTGTATTCCAAACGTTCTGAGGAAGATTTGCCATTTGGGAAATATATATTAAATAATTTAAAATTATCAAAGTCAGCTTGTATAACTCTACCCTCGTTATCAAATTTTTCATCCCCAAAGGTGTATTTTACTGCTTTAGGAGATATTTTAGTATACATTCCAACACCACTATATCCCTTTCTTTTTGCAGAAGAAAAATATGCTTCGTAATTTGGAATATATTTTAAGTCAAAGGTTAAATCTTCTTCAGAAATTTTGGTTTCCTGAAGACAAAAAATATCTGGAGAAATTTCCCAAATTTCTTCTAAGCTATTCTTTCTGTGAATAGCTCTAAGACCATTTACATTCCAAGATATTATTTTCATATTGGGAGTATAACAAAATTTTTATGTTTATTTAAAAAGTGTTATTATCTCTGACTATGATTATTAAGAACAAAAAGCAATTAAAGAGGTACAAAGAGGTATGTGATATATCTACAGAAATTTTAAAACAGATTAAAGATTATATAGCCACAGGCAAGAGTACTTTAGATGTAGATAAATACGCTGAAGAATTATGTCGTGAGTATAATGTAATTTCGGCTTTTCAGGGGGTAAGTGTAGGTAATGCACCTCCATATGAACATACAACTTGTATATCTCTTAATGATACAGTTGTTCACGGTATTCCAAGAGAAAATGAAAAAATAAATTCTGGGGATGTAGTTAAAGTGGATTTTGGGATTGTAAAAGACGGTTTTTATACCGATCATTGTTTTACTGTAGGTGTAGAACCTATTAGTCAAGAAAAAAAAGAATTTATAATTAACTCCAGAGATGCAATTTTAGCAGGTGTAGAAAATACTATAGCGGGCAATAGAATAGGGGATATTGGAAATGCAATCGAGTCTTATGTGAAAGAAAAGAATTACTCTGTTGCAAAAGAATTTGTAGGTCATGGTATAGGTAAATCTTTACATGAACCTCCAGATGTTCCCGCTTTTGGTGAAAGAGGTTCGGGAGATATTTTAAAAAAAGGATTAGTTATATGTATAGAAGCGCAAATCATAAATGGTAGTGAGGAGGTATATACTTGTAAAGATAACTGGACAGTAAAAACTAAAGAGAGGGCAGATGCTTGTATGTTTGAATATATAGTGATGGCAGACAAGAGAGAAGCAAAAATACTTACCAATACTTTAGACTGGAGTTTATTTGTTAACTAACTTTTATTTGTTTCTCTAATCTTCTTCTAATATTTCTAATTTTTGCTACAGATTGCTCTATAATAGCTATTGCATCAACAAAAATGTTACCTGCATAACGTTGTTGTGTTTGCAACTTTTCTACATGATCATTATATTGTCTTTGGATTTCCTTATGTACTGCAACTTCGCGTTCTTTTAATTCTAATAAACCTTCTTTTGTTGGGTTTTGAACACACTCTTTTAGTTGTTCAAGTGTTTCCATTAATAAGTTGTGTGCGGTTGTTAATGCTCCAATATCTACATCTCTTTTTGGTATATTTGTTTTATGAACTTTTAACATAACTTCTGAAAAATCTTTTCCTAGATCTCCAAGTTGTTCTATGGAATTTGAAATTTTTACAAGATATATAGTTTTTTTTGCATTCTTAGTCGAGAGTTTGAATTTTGATAAATCTACAATAGCATCAGTGATTTCATTATCTAAATAATTATTTAATTCATGGAATTTATCTATTTCCATTTGAATTAAAGTACCAGGGTTATGGAAAGCACTTATGGCTCGTTGATATATTTTTTTTGTTATTTCTAAGGAATACCCTAATTCTTTCCTAATATCAGAAAACCTCTTTTTAACAGATTTGCTATCTTTTTCACCTAAGTATTTTGTCTCAAAGAGAACTTCCTCCTCTTCTCCCTTAACTAAAAAGTTAATAAGTTTCTCAAATGGTCCAAGGACAATTAAAAATATTAGACATATGAGGATGTTAAATATTAGATGAGCTAAAGCAGCTTGGCTGGCAGGATCAGTTGATAATGTCTGTATAAAATTGGAGAATGGAGTTAGAAGAAACATAAATAACCCTGTTCCCAATAAATTAAATACAAATTTTGCAACACCTGCTCTTTTGGCATAAAGATTGACTGGGAAAAAAGCAAAGATTCCTGCCTTAGCACTTGAACCTAAGTTACTTCCGATAATCATTGGAATTGCAACTTCTATTGGGATTAAACCCGACTGTGTCAAAATTACTATTAATCCTGAAGTAACAGAACTAGATTGTACAATCATTGTAAATATAGCGCTGGCTGTATATGCCAATAATGGGCTCGATATAGTACCAAAGAAATTTATAATAGCTTCATGATTTTGTAGGGGTTCTAGATAGTCAGAAAGGATATTAAGAGCGAATAATATAAATCCTAGGAAGAAAATAGGTTTACTAATTAATCTGAAGCGATCTCCCCAGAATTTTAAAATAAAGCCTAAGACTATCAAAACGGGAGGAAGAATGTCAGATTGGATCAATGCTAGTTGAGCTGTAACCGTAGTTCCTACATTACTACCAAACATTATTCCTAAACTACTTTTGAAGGATATGACTCCGGAATTAACTAGAAGGACAGTTAAAACAGTAACTGCTGAGCTAGACTGTATGATTGCTGTAGACAAAGCCCCTGAAAATGCTCCGGTAAACCTATTGCTTGATAATTTGGATATAAGGGTGCGGAATTTATCACTTGCAAGACTGTTTAGTTCCTTACTAAGATTCTCTATACCGTATATAAACAGTACGAGAGCTGAAAGAACACCTAAAACTATTTGCAATAAATATTGCTCCATTTTGGCCTATTTTTCCAAAAGTACTCTTTTTGTAGGATATGCAAAATCTATTCCTTCTTCTTCAAATGCTTTAAATAATGCAAGATTTATTTTTTCTTGTATATCCATATAAACGTCATAGTCTCGAGTCGTTACATAGTATACGACTTCGTAATTTAGAGAAAAATCTCCATAATCTTGGAAGTGGATTCGATCTAGCCGGGCATTTTCAACATTTTCAAAGATCTGTTCCACAATTTTATTTATCCTTTTTAATTTCTTGTACTTAGTCTCATAAGTTACACCAAAATGGAAAACAACTCTTCTTTCCTGCATTTTCTTATGATTATGTATTTGAGTAGATGTTAATTCTTTATTAGATACAACAAGTTCTTCTCCTTGTAGTGTCTCAATTCTTGTGGATTTTACTCCCACTGCTTTGATGGTACCCATTTTATCTCCAATAACTACAAAATCTCCGATTTGAAAAGGCTTGTCGAAATATATTGAGAAAAAAGATAAAATGTCCTCAAGAATATTTTGTATTCCAAAGGCGATTGCTAAACCAGCAACACCTAAACCACCTAGAAGAACAGAAATTTCAATACCAAGGTTTTGTAAAAGCAACAATATTGCTATTATCCAAATTACAAGCTTAACTAATTGATTTATAAATCTTTTAATGATTAAAGTAGAATCCTTGTCCCCTTTAGCTTTCCCAAAAATATGAGTTTCTATTAAATACTCTGCCAGTTTTTGTAATATAATGGTAGCATAATACAAAACTATAGCTAGAGTTACCCAATTTATTATATCTACAACCAAATCTGGAAGTAACAAAAATTGAGATGCTCCCCATATGGCTATGAAAACATAAAATAGAGGAGAAGTCTTACTAATTCCTTCTATCAAAATATTATCTACTTGCGAACTAGTTTGATTAGCTAGTTTACGTAGTTTGCCTAGCAAGATACTCCTAAAAAGATAGAGGAATATTAATATACCTATTAAAACAAGTAAGGCTATAGCCCATTCCTCAAAAGAATTATAAAAAAATCTCTGTTCTAAAATCTCTTCGTACATTTTAATACTCTTGAAATATTATCTGAAACATTCTAATATATTTTGCAAGTCTTGCCAAATATATTATCGATGATAAAATTGGCAAGTTTAAAATGATAGAAATTTAAATTTTATGGATTGCAAAAAACAAGAAAATTCAAATGATTGTCCTTGCACATACCCTGGATGTCCTAGAAAGGGTGTATGTTGTGATTGCTTAAAGCATCATTTAGCACAAGATCAATTACCTGCATGTTGTTTTTCAAAAGAAGGAGAAGCTACATACGATAGATCTTTTGCTAAATTTGTAGAGGAGAACTCCTAAAAAATAATTTTTTACGAACACTTTATGTCAGAACTTAATCATCTAGCCATAATAATGGACGGAAACAGAAGATGGGCTAAAAGAAATAATTTACCAACTCAAAAAGGGCATTTAGAAGGGTATGAGAGAGTAAAAGATGTTGGAAAATGGTGTATTGAAAAAGGAATTAAAACTTTAACAATATATGCATTTTCGACAGAAAACTGGAATAGAAGCAAAGATGAAGTTTCATATTTAATGAAATTATTGACAAGTGCTTTTAATGATGAAGTAGAAAAATTTTCTGAATTAGGTATTAAGGTTAACATAAAAGGGACTCGTGAAGGACTTGATAAAAAGGTACTCAAGAGTATTAATAAAATTCAAGAAATGACAAAAGATAACTCAGAAGGGACTTTGAATATTTGTCTTAATTATGGTGGCAGATTAGAAATAGTAGAGGCTGTTAAAGAAATCGTGAAAAAAGGATATAAAGAAGAAGAGATAACTGAGGATCTCATAGATCAACACACCTGGTTTGCTGATCAACCAGATCCTGATTTAATAGTAAGAACGTCTGGTGAGCAGAGACTATCGGGATTTCTTACTTGGTCATCGGTATACAGCGAATTCTATTTTCCTGAATGTACTTGGCCAGAATTTAATGAATCTGAACTTGATAAAGCAATTGAGGAATACAATAGGAGGCATAGAAGATTTGGAGGTAACTAACTTTCATTATCTACAACTTTGTCCTTTTTCTCACAATATTTTATAGTTTTTTAGAATCTGTAAAGTAGAGTATTTTTCCTCTGGTATAATAAAAATATGAAAACTATCAAAGAAAAGGCGAAAAAAATTAAGATACTTGCGCCTGCAGGGGATTGGGAGAGCTTGAGAGTTGCTAAGCAAGCGGGGGCTGATTATGTATATTTAGGAATTGAAGATTTAAATATGAGAAGTTCTGGTGCTAAAAACTTCCCTTTAGAAGATATGTCCAAAATAGCTAGATTTTGCAAACAAAGATCCATAAAAGCATATATTACCCTAAATACCATTATGTATAATTCTGATTTGGATAAAATGAGGGAGATTATAGATGAAATTAAAAAATATTCTCTTGGAGGGATAATTGCATCTGATATGGCAGTTATACAATATGCAAAGGAGAAGAAAGTCCCTGTTTGTATTTCTACTCAACAATCTATTTCGAATATTGAAGCTGTTAAATTTTTTTCAAACTATTCAAATAGGATAGTATTAGCTAGAGAGTTAACATTAAAACAAATAAAGGAAATTTGTAATCAAATAGAAGAGGAACAAATAGTTGGTAAAGATGGAAAAAAGTTAGAAGTAGAGCTATTTGCTCATGGGGCCCTTTGCGTTGCTGTAAGTGGTAGATGTCATATGAGCCTATTTTGCTATGATTCCTCTGCGAATAGAGGGAAATGCACTCAAATTTGTAGAAGGAAGTATAAAGTAACTGATGTTGAAACAGGACAAGAATTAGTAATAGACAATGATTATGTCATGAGCCCAAAAGATCTTTGTACTATTGGTATGTTACCTGAAATAATTGATGTGGGTGTAGATGTACTGAAAATTGAAGGGAGGGCAAGAACTCCAGAATACGTAGATACAGTGGTTAGAACTTACAAAAAAGCTATAAACGCAATAATAGAAGATAGATATACAAAAGAATTTGTAGAAGGTTTAAAAACTGATCTACAAAAAGTGTTTAACAGAGGGTTTGGTACAGGAATGTATTTAGGAAGGAAGATGGATGAATGGACAGAACATCCTGGGAACCAGGCAAAAAAAGAAAGGGTTTATGTAGGTAAAGTATTACACTTTTTTACTGAAAAGAAAGTTGCCTTGATACGAGTCTTGGCAGATGTTTCAATAACTGAATCACAAGAATGTATAATATTGGGTCCTAAAACTGGTATGCTTCGCTTTAAGGCAAAGAATATGATTGTAAATAATAAACGAGTTAAAAAAGTTCTTCAAGGAGATGATTTTACGATTGAATTATCCAAGAGAGTGAGAAAAAATGATCAAGTGTATATTTTGAAAGAAAAAAACACATAGAACTGTACAAAATAAAAATTGTTGATATATAATGCGTTGGTGTTAAGAATTCCATTGTCAAAATTTATTGTATTATGGATATAAAGAGACTTTTTGAAGGGATAAAAAAAGAAAAGAGTCCTGAAGAAAAAAGACGGGAGGAAATCGCTGAATGGGTAGAAACCCTCCAAGCATTAGGTGAGGCAGGATATTTAAGCGAAGAAATGAAGCACAGAGGATATCAACAGGTAGCACAAGGAATTCTAGATAAGTTACCCCTAAGTATTAAAGTTTTTGAACTTTCCGCAGATGTATATGCTACAAGATTGGATGAAAATACAAAAAGGGAGATTGATGACTCAGAGATTGTGGATTTAGAGGAAGTACAAACTTTTATTAAAAAGGGAAATTTTGATCATGGAAAAAGAGATTAAAAAGACTTCTGAAATACTTCTGAATATAATAGAGAGTATAGAGGATAGAGATGTATCTATAGCTTTTTCTGGAGGATTAGATAGTTCTTTACTAGCTTTTTTGGTTAAAAAATATTCTTCTAATGTTGAAAATATTGAATTAATTTATACGGGGAAGAAAGATACAACGGATTACTATAATTCAAAAAGATCTGCTAAAACATTAGGTTTAGACTTAACACGATATATTTTGACCGAGAAAGAGATCCTTGATGCCAAAGATGAGATCTGGGAAATTATTAACTCGCAAGATCTCATAGAAGCGTCCTACCTACTCCCTTATTACATAGCGCTTAAAAAGATGAAATATGAAACTATGATTACAGGATATGGAGCGGATGCTCTATTTATGGGTTTTAATAAATTTGTAACAAATCGTGAAGAAGCACTCGAAATATCTAGGCAAAATTACAAAGAACTTTGTAAAATAGCAAGCAAAAGAGAATATTTATTAGCTGAAAGATTGAATAAAAAATTGATCTTACCTTTTATAAACAAAGATTTAGAAAATTTTGTATTACCGCTATCTATAGATTATAAAATAGAAAAAGATGGAACTAGAGTAAAAATACTTCTTAGAGAAACTGCTAAATATCTTGGTTTGAAGGAAGAAATTGCTGAAAAACCAAAAAAATCAGCACAATATGGTAGCGGGGTTTGGAAGGTTTTAAAAAAGAACGAAAAATGATATATTCAACGACATGAATATTAAACAATTGATTGTGGGGCCAATACAAACAAATTGCTATATCCTAACCGAAGGATCACACGTTGTGGTAATTGATCCTGGTGGTGATATTGATGAGATTGCCCCATTTATAGACAAAGAAATAGACGATATAGAGGATTTTCGTATAGTAAATACACATCATCATCATGATCATGTCTTGGCAAACGAAGTCCTAAAGACAGAATTCGATGGCAAGATACTTATACACGAAGATGAAAAAGACTATATCGATTTTGAGGTAGATGAGTTTCTCAAAGAAGGAGACGAAATTCAAATAGGAGAAAGTACACTTCAAGTGATTCACACTCCTGGGCATACTCAAGGTTGTATTTGTCTTTTGGGTGAGGATTTACTTTTTTCAGGGGATACTATATTTGACCAAGGCGTGGGTAGGACAGATCTACCAGGAGGGGATATTTCAAAGCTTGAAGAATCTATTCAAAAACTTTCAAAGATGGTAGCAAATGGAATAACGGTATATCCTGGGCATGGTAGTAAATTCATATGGAATCATTAATAGGTAGGCTCAATTAAAAAATTGTCTAGCAGTTTGCTACAAAGGTAAAAGGTTGTTTCAAAAATTATAAATGTATTTGAGTAATATGTTAGAATAGTTTATATGGCTAAAGAAGAAAACCCAATATACCAAAACCTTGTTGAATTACATACACATTTAGGTGGTTCATCAGCTGCGCACTTTTTGTGGGAATTGGCACATAAACAAGGTATACGTTTACCTACAAAAGATTACTGGAAATTTATAGATTCCATAACCATAGAAGAACAAAAAACGTATGAAGAATATCTAGATTATTTTCATCTTACAGAATTAATACAATCTTCAACATTTGGTGTAGAAAGAGCAGTACATCATGCAATTAGCTTGCTATATAGAAAAGGAAATATTACTTTAGCAGAGATTAGATTTAATCCAATGCTTAGAAACAGAAATAATAGACAAGATTTAGACAAAATTATTCTTGGAGCTATCATAGGGATGAAAAAAGCTTGTTTAGAATATCCTGTTAAAGCAGGCATTATATTAATGATGGATAGGAGATTTAACGATTATCAAAATAAAATAATTGCAGATAAAGCAGTAAACTTTAAAAATGATGGAGTTGTAGGAGTAGATATAGGGGGACCTTTGAGAGAAGACTTTACTGTTGATGAAGTAGTTCCAGCATTCGAGAATGCAAGGAAAGCTGGTTTAGGGATAACTTTTCATAGTGGAGAAGTTACTGATACTACTGAAATGTGGGAAGTTTTAGAAAAGATTAATCCAGATAGAATAGGGCATGGTATTAGAGCTATAGAAGATGAGAATTTATTAAAAGAGCTTGGAAAAAGAAACATTACTTTAGAAATATGTCCTAAATCGAACTTAAGAACAGGTGTGGTAAATCATTGGGCAGATTTCAAAAAAATATTTGAGAAATGTAAAGAATATTCTGTTCCTTACACAATCAATTCTGATGGACCTGTTTTTCTTAAAACACACGTAATGGAGGAATTTAAAAGTCTAGTAGAAAACGAAGTAATTGAAGAAAAAGAAGTCAAAGAGTTAACCCAAAAAGCACGCGAAGCTAGCTTTATAAAGTATTAAGATACCTTGTAATCTTCTAATACATCCTCTGTACGTTTTTTCTTAGCTTTTTTGAGCAAAGTCCCTATGATAATAAGAAGAATACCGATAGCGCCATAGACTAAGGGGATGACCATAATTTGGCTAGTGGTGCGAGATATTACAGATGCAACAACTCCTGCCTCCAGAGGAATATCTCCTACTTCCTGTATCATAGAAGAATTTATAAAGTGGTTGGATAAAAATAAGATTGCAAAAAGTTTAGCACCTGCTATTAACATACTAGCACCATACCAATTGAACCCTCCAGGCAGTGTTGCTAACAAACACATAATTACCAAAACAATACCCATGGTAACATATGCAATTATTGGGAAGTATCCTCTAATCATCTTAGCACTATCTAAAAACTCCATTATTTCAGGAGCCTCTTCTTCAACAACTTCACCTATATAAATGTCTTCTTGCATAAAATCCATCTCTGCTAAAATTTCACTAGCTAAAGCTTCAGGATTCAAACCTTCGATATCATTATTAATATAATCCAAATCAGAAAATCCTTGAATCAATGCTTCCTTGTACTTATCTTCCTTCTCAGAAAGATTTATTTTTGTATCAATTTCCTCCTTGTCCCCTTTAACATATAATATAACATCTTCCAGTATTATAAGGGATTGTTCTTCTATCCATTCCGGGGAGAAAGTTTTTACTAAAGCCTCATTTACCAACTTCGTTTCTTTATCAACAGGGGATTCCTGTGTTTCAACTAAGAACTCATCTCGTAGATTTTGGTGCAAATTCTCAAAGATATTATATTCTTCAACAATATTTTCATAATAATCAATGTTTAATAGTGTTCTGTCTACACCAACTCCTAGCATGTAAACAAAACTAAAAAATATAAAAAATATTGCTAAAATTACTAAGAGAAATATTTTTAAAAATTTCATAAGTGACCTTAAAGTTATGTCAGATACAGTTTTCTCGTAATGTAACACATCTATAAAATGTTTGCAATAGTTTTTGTTTTTATGTAAACTTAGATTATATAAATAAATTGTTAAATATATATATATGGAGAATACAGAAAACGTAGAGAACACAGGACAAGAAGTTGCGCAAGAAGCGCCAAAGAAGAAGTCTAGTGTTGGGAGAATTATCCTCATAGTGGTTTTAGTAATTCTTTTATTATTGATTTTGTGCGGATTAGGGGGTTATTTTCTTGCTAGAAACTTTGTCTTTGATACTCTTGAGAGTATAGGTATAGACATAGAACAGCTGGAGGAAATTGATGAAGAAGCATTGGATGAAGATATTGAGGAGATAGATCCTTTTGAATTTGAAGAAGAGCCTGCAGAAAGAGATGTGGATGAGGAACCAGTTGAAATGGCTGATTTGCCAGAAATTAATGACGATCTTTTAAATGAGGATTTAATCTCAGAGAAAATGAATCAAGATGGGGATATCCCTATTCCAGGTGGCGAAGTTAGATCTTCTAGTTTTAATAGTAATAGAGGTAGAGTAGATCTTGAAATTAGAACCTCTTCTGCGGTAGATGAAGTCTATTATTGGTTTGAAGAAGAATTAAAAGAAACTGATTGGATAATCGGAGAAAAGAGTAGGGATGATGAAAGTGCACGAATTACAGCAGATAACGGAGAAAGTGCACTTGATGATGATTATAGGGCTTTTAGCGTATCTATAAGATACAGAGAACAAGTATATGATCATCAAGATCCAACCCATACATCTATAGAAATAGTAGAAGAACGAAGGGCTTGGAGAGACTAAATTAGAGTATTGGATTAGATTTAAGCTTTATTGAATCTATGGAAAGTTTAAAGTTTGATGGCGATTCAATCGTCGAGGTTAGTCCTTGGGAGTGTGAAACAGATAAAACCAGAAAAGAAATCAAAAATTGTTTTAAACTTGTTGGCTTAAGTCAGAGTGACTGTCTGCCGGTAGAATCGAAAAAGGAATTGTGTCAAGTAATTTCAGATTCTGTTTTAGAGATTCTACCTGCTGACGTCGATGTATTTGAACTTATTCCCGATGAAATATATTCGAGAAGAGAAGAGGAAAATACATATGGGAAATTAAACGTTTGGACTCCTTACGAAGTAGAAGATTATTTACATGAATTGTCTAAAAGGAAGCATCCAAACCCAAAAAGAAAAAGAATCTGTAAAGACATATCTCTACATAATACTTCCTATACCAAAGATAAACACCTGGAGTTAAAGCGCTATGTTAAACTTCTCAAAGAGGCCAGAAATACTTCAATAAGAAATGAAAATAAGGAAAGAATATTCGATTTATTGTCTCAATATATATTTAGACACTGTCCCGATAATATTGGAGAGATAAGGATTACAGAAGATTTTCAAATAAAAAGATATTGCGAAAATAGAGAAGTATGTGATATACAAGATCTATACGAGTATAATAAAATTCTTAAAGAGAAAGAATAATATGGAAAAGGAAATTAAAGATATAAACAAAAAGATACAAGATATTGCAGAGAGAATGGAGAAGCTTAAAATTGCTGAATATATTGAATTATTAAGAACTCCTAAAAAATTTATTTGGATAAATTTCTTAGCGGGAGCTGCTAGGGGGATAGGTATGGCAATAGGTTTTACGTTAATAGCGGCTTTAATAGTATATATTTTGTCTAGATTGGCTGTTATTAATATCCCAATAATTGGAGACTATGTTGCTGAAATAGCGAGAATAGTACAAGATCAATTGTGATTTTTGCCTATAGGTTTTATAGTATCGTGAAAAAAGATATATACTGTCACTTATGAGTAATTACCCTTACAAGGAACATTGGATTCTTGAGATTAAGGATATCTCGAGAGAAAAAATTGAGAAAGTACAACATTTTGTACCTTATGCCGATGTGTATATAAAGCAATTGGGGTTAACAGAAATAGAAGAATTCAGTCAACAGTTTGAACCTTATGGTGTTACACTGGTTAAGATTCTAGGAGAGTCTCATATAGCTTTTCACAGTTGGCCTGAATATAATTATTTACATATAGATCTTCTAACTTGCATTGAATTAGGATTAACCAAAGAAAAGTTACAGTTTCTCACAGAAGAAGTTTTTGAAGCTGAAGATGTCCACATAAGACAAGTAAATTAAAGAAAAAAAAGGTACAAGTAAAAACACCTGTACCTATTTTATCGAGATAATCAATCGTTATTTTGATTCTCTTGGTTTGGCCTCGTTTACAACGATTTCTCTACCGTCCAACTTTGTGCCGTTCAATTCCTCTATAGCTTTGGCTGCGTCTTCATCGTTTGCCATTTCAACAAACCCAAAACCTCTAGATTTTCCAGAAAATTTATCGAAGATTATCTTTGCAGATAAAACTTCGCCAATTTCGGAAAACTTTTCTTTTAAAGATTCCTCTGTGGAATCAAAAGAAATTGAACCTACGAATAGCTTCTTCATTTAAGAAAAATAAAAAATTAAATACGTTCAGAGCGGAAAACTTTCAAAAAGTACAACTTTGTATTTTCTGCCAGAAACTTTTACGAGTATAACAGAAAATTATAGAAAAAACACCCCATTAATATATTTACCTCATATATGATATAATGTGGGTATGGTAAGAGAAGGAGAAAATAACAATAACGAAGATAGTCAAATGAATGAGGAAATCCTTGAGAGGATTTTATCAAATCCTGAAGAGCAGATCCCAAAGATCGCAGAAGAATTTTATCCTGATGATGAAGAGGAACAACGTATATTCCGGAAAGAAGTTTGGTTAGTCATTGAAACGGTTTTTGGGTAAGAGATGTAGACGTATAAGAGTTTGATCCTGATAATTATTCATGATAGAATCCCTCGATGATTAATCCTATAGAAGATATAAAAAACAGGAAACCCTTAATGTATCTGTATATACAAATCCTTTATACTATTGCTCTGTTTTGCTTGTTAGGTTTAACCACTTTTCAACTTTTCTATTAATCAATAATAAAAAATTAACAGAGAAGTTGTTAACTAAGAAGGTAGTTCTTAGTTTCTTCTAGTTTTTTATGCAAGTTATCTATATATTCTTTTTCTAATTCCTTGTTATAGAAACGATTTCCTAGATCTATTTTTCTTTAATCATATATAATAGGAAGAATTGAAGCTAATAAAAAAATATGGGAGAATAGAACATGGCTGTTTCAGAAATAGAAGCAAGTAAAGATCTCAAAAAAGACATCTTAAAACTCCTCAAGCCTTTGGGAGGTTTTTCAAATTTCATAAAAAAGGGAGATGTTGTATTAGTCAAACCAAATTTCAATACTGCTGACCCATTTCCAGCTTCAACAGATAAAGATTTTTTAAAAGTTATAATAGAGTCTCTTAATGAACATGACGCTGGAAAAATTATTATTGGAGAGTCATCAACCTTTTACAGAAAAACTTCCAAAGAAATGAAAAGGTTAAATATACCAGAACTAGAAAAATATTATAAAAACTTGGAGATTCTATGTTTCGAAGACACAAAGTGGTCTAAAAAAGAAATTCCAGAAGGAAAATATCTAAAAAAAATATTTTTACCTCAAATACTAGAAGAAGTAGATAAACTAATATTATTACCTTGCCTCAAAACTCACAGATATGCAGATTTTACAGGTAGTATTAAACTTTCAATGGGGTTTACTAGACAACGTGATCGTTTAAAATTCCATACACATAAATTACAAGAAAAAATTGCAGAATTAAATAGAGTAATAAATCCTGATCTAATTATCATGGATGCAAGAAAATGCTTTATAAACGGGGGGCCGGATATAGGAGAAATTGCTCAACCAAATCTTCTTTTAGCTTCTACCCAGAGAAGAGATATAGATTTAAGAGGTATTGAAATAATCCAAGGTTTTAAAGGTAATTCTTTAGCAAAAGTTCGAGCCGAAGAATTACCTCAGATAAAGAACTTTAAATAAATTTTTAAATAAAATCTATGGAAACTGAAGCACATATAACACATTTGCAGGAGATACAAAGAGATATAATATTTCAAGAAATTCGTCTGTGTGCTGCTCTTGAAAACGCTGAGTTATTCAAAAGTTCCGTACATCTTCAAAATTCAGTTAAAAAAGAAGCCCAAGAATATTTAGATACTATTAAAGCAGCTCCTACAGAACAACTTGATGAATATTTAGAGAGTATGGAAGAAAAAATACATAGGCTAGAAACAGATAATCCCCAGAAGGCTTATACATACAAGGAAATATTTGGTATTGCTTTAGATTATCGCAAAAATGGGGATTATTAATCAGGGATATCTATCTCTGGAGAAGTGTCTTGTTTGTATAAAATAGGGGTTCTAAATTTTTCTACTTTGCCGGTTTTGTCTATCGGAATAAATAATTTATAATCATCATTCCAATCATTCCAGTGAATTAAAACCACATCTCCTTCTTGGACGGCATCCTTTAGTTCTTCGTGATACACTATATTGTCCCCAAAAGATAGAAATTCTTCTACCTCCTCTTGATCTAAAGCAGTATGTATTTCAATGTTGGGTAATTCGAAATATTTTATAAAATCACGATAATCAGAAACCAGAGTATATCCTAAATCATCTCTTAAAGGCTTCTCTATAACCCCTTCATGTAATTCATACTCTCTTGCTTTTCTCCCGATAACAGCGTAATCTATTTTCCCCTTGCTTAATGCAGAAAGAACGAAAGAAGAACTATTGTACAATTTTAAATCAAGATTATTTTTATCCGCTAATTCTTCAGCATATTTAGAGAAAGTTTCGCAGTAACCAAGTTTAAGAGGTCCCTTATCTTTTTCTAAACCTTCAATTTCTCCATCATCTTTTTCAGACTCATTATCTATACCATAATGCTGCTGTATAACTAGCAAACCTAGTACTATAAAAATGCATATTAGTATAAATACAGAAGCTTTTTTGATCATATTAGATTATATCAGATAGAGTTCTAAAATCAGTTTTCTTGGATAGATTTCAAGATGTTTTGAGTTAAATATGTTTTCTCTATTCCAGGAGGTGTTTCATTTTGGTTTATTTAAAGAATACAAAACTTTATTTTTAATGAAATAGTTAAGAACCTTTAAAAAAAACGGAACCAAGAAAGAAATAAGAAGTCCAAAAAGGAAACACATTAGTAAATCATAATTGTCAGAAATGGCTTCCAAAGAAACTTCTATAAGGATATATATTGTTATTGTCAAAATCATACAAAAGAGAGCATGTAAGAATCTACTTAATCTCTCTTCGTTAATTTCAAAATTTTTAAGAAAATTCAACTCAGATAAATAATATCCAATAACTACACCACAGAGATAAAGTAACAACATTGCATATCTAGATAAATCATCCGTAAGAAATAATATATAAAATGGTATTCCTAAAAGTAAGATAACTGATAAAAAACATACAAAATCTACCCCCTTATTCTGTAAAATTTCAATAAGTTTTAAAAATAGATACAAAGCGCCAACACCTATGATAATACCTGCAAGAATATCATCCAAAGAATGAAAGCCAAACAACAAACGGGAAAAACCTACAAACAGTATTAATAATACAGAAAGAAAATTAAAAATTTTGTTCTGATAAAAGAATGCAATAATACCCAAAACCATTATTAGTTGAACTATATGTCCGCTTGGGAAACTGAAACCTGGTTCATAATATCCCATTTCCATAAAAAAAGGACGAGGTAGTTCTGTAATCATACGAAAAAAAAATGCTACACCACCACCAAATATTAAAGCAGTCAAAGCCTTTATTCCCAAGTACTTGTATCCCAAGAAAAAAAGTAATGGAAATATTATTGCTTTAAAAAACTGTTCAACACCAATATAGGAGAAAATTGTAAGTAATTTTGCAAAATAATTACCAAAGTAATCTATTCCATACTCCCTTAAATTATAAAAAAATTTAGTTATCTCAATATCTCTTAAATCAGACCAAAATATCAGAAATAATAATACAATCAAAAAATATAACAGTATATAGTTCAACTCTTTCAAAGTGCTTTCTGAAACTTCTTGTTTCCAAAAAATCCTATTAAACATATTTCAATGGCAAGATGAAAAAGTCTTTTCAAAAGTATAAAAAATTAGTCTTGCTAATATATTATGGGAATTAAAACACAATAAATTACACAATTCAATTTGTTTTAAAAATCCTTGAATAAAAGATATTTTTTCAGTATGATTTGCATGTGTAAGATAAATCTTCTGATATGGTTAAACAAAAACTTCGTTGGACAAAAGATGTTGTAGATAGAATATTGGATAAGTTCCCAAATGAGGAAGTATACACCTTCGCATCAGGAGTAAGCCCGTCTGGTGTAGTCCATTTTGGTAATTTCCGAGACATAATGACCTGTGTTCCTTTAGTAGAAGAAATGAATGAAAGAGGTTTTAAAACGAGATTCATTCTTTCTTGGGATGATTTTGATAGATTTAGAAAAGTTCCGCAGAATATTCCATCTTCATTCGAAAAATATATAGGTATGCCATTAAGTGACATACCCGATCCTGAGAATGAGCTACCATCTTACGCTAGAAGATTCGAAATTGAATTAGAAGAAGCTCTTGAAGAATTAGAAATTGATATTGAATATATTTATCAATCAGAAAAATACAAGAATGGTGAGTATAATGGTTTAATTATACATGCCATTGAAAATAGACAGGAGATAGCCAAAATTTTACTTTCTTTAATGAGTGAAAAAGGAAAGAAGAATAAAAACATTGATGAAGAAAAATATATTCAAGAGTTCTATCCAATTTCCATATATTCAAGTTTTTCTGGTAAAGATAATACAAAGATACTAGATATTGAAGAAACTAGATTAGAATATCGTTGTTTAGATACTAATAAAGAAGAAGTAATAGATTTAAAAAATTGTTCTAATGTTAAGCTACCGTGGAAAGTTGACTGGCCTATGAGATGGAAATTTGAAGGAGTTAATTTTGAACCTGGAGGACATGATCATGCTAGCCCAGGTAGTAGTTTTGACGCAGCGTCAAGAATTGCTAAGAAGATCTTTGATATACATCCACCCGTTTTTATAGAATATGATTTAATAGGCTTGCAAGGATTGGCAGGTAGAATGTCCAGTTCAACAGGTACAGCTATTTCTCCTAAAAATCTTCTGAGAATCTACACTCCAGAAATGCTTAAATGGTTATATACTAGAAAGAAACCAAATCAAAAATTTGATCTTGCTTTTGATACCGAAATCTTTAGACAATATGATGAGTACGATAAACAACATGGTATAGAAAATAGTATCTCTTTTAGACAGGCAGTAGCTTTTGGGCAAATATTGCAGTGGGACTTAAATAAAATTTACGAGTTGCTTGATAGGCTGGGGGAGAATTATGATAAACAAATTGTTGAAGAAAGAGTAAAAAGAGCTAAACATTGGTTAGAAGAATACAATCCTGATAGTAAAATCGAAATTAGAGATAGTGTAAATACAAAATATATATCCCAAATGTCTTCAGAAGAAAAAGATATGGTTAAAAAGCTAAAAGATTTTCTTGAGAAAAATAATAATCCAACAATTGAAGAATTAACTGAAATACTATATGCAATCCCAAGAGAAGGTTATGAAGATGATAAAAAACAGATGAAGGAAAGACAAAAAACGTTTTTTAAACACCTGTACAATCTTTTAATTTCTCAAGATCAAGGCCCGAGATTAGCAACATTTCTTTATGCCGTAGACAGAGAAGAAATTTTAAAATTGCTCGATATTTAATTTGATAATAGTGAATATATGAATAAAAAGGTACAGAAATCTTTGGATGATTTGTTAGAAACAATTTTTAATTCAACGGAGTATAGGGAGTATAAAAAAGCAGAGGATTTATGGAAAAAAGACAAAGATTCTCAAAAACTTTTGGATGAATATTTTAATGCTAGAAATACATTACAAATACTAGAACAAGGTAATTTTGAAGGAAAAGAAGAACAAGAAAAAGAAGTAAAAAAACTAGAAAAAAAAGTAAAAGAAAATAAAAACATTGCTAAATGGTTCGCATCACAAAGGAAGTTTCAAGAATTTATATGGAAACAAGCAGATTATTTAACTAAAAACCTAAAATTCCCATTTTCACCAACACCAAGATCTCGTTGCGGAAAAGGTTGTTGCTAATAGCTTTTTTACAAATCAATTTGCTCAAATAATTCTTCCAGCTCTGTAAATTTCTTTCTGATTTCATTTAAAACTTCATCTGAGGTTGGATCAGTAGTGGGATCAATTTCCTCCAAATCTATATCACCATCAAGAAATTTTTTAATTTCATCCTCTTCCGAAAGTTCATAAACTTCATTGGTACTAGCATCCACAAAAGCTTGATATGCAATACCCGCTGAGTCAGAAGGTATAACGGTAAGCTTCCAAAATAGGTTTTGTTCTCTTACAAAAGGTAATGGCTCTACAGAATCAAATCTGTTCCAATCGACTATTGGATTAGAACGCCTAACATAGTCTACTGCTTTAGCTGGTCCGGTTAAAATATCATCCCCTTCTAATTCAAATATTTCAAAATCACCAGATAATGCATCTATTACGAAGATTTTAAATATACCATGACTATCTCCATGGGGTTCAGCACTAATGAACCATTTTAGACCTTCTTCTGTATCCATAAGGTATGGTTGTCTATTAACACGTGATCCCTCAGCAAAATCTCTAACGTCTTGGATCTTTATTTGATCTTCATGAATAAAAAGTTTATTTAAAACACCAAGATGGTATTGATATGCATTAGTATATTCTCTAGCCAAGTTTTCCGGGAATACTCTGTTTTCACCAAGTACAGAATGTTCCTGCGCTTCTTCTGGAGACAATAATTCCAAATCTCCACTAGTATCAGTTAAAAAAACACCTTCAAACTTAGGTACTGTATAAGCGACTCCATATCTAAAATTAAAATCATAAGAAGTAGCCCCCAAAGCAGTCAAAATATCTTCATTCTTTTCGTCTATTAAGTAATAAGGGTCATCTACGTCGACAAAATATCTATGCTTAAATATATTCCAAAATAGATTGTCTGTAATGTACATGCCTTCTCCAATTTCCATATCTTTAAAAAAGTTCTTAGTATTTCTATCTTGTTCTGTTGCGTCAATATAAGTGATCCCTTTATTTTTCTTAGTAAACTGAATAACAGTACCATCTGGAGTTAGAGGAAATGTCCAACTCATATTTTCATCAATTAAGGCAATATTTTCTGTACCTAATTTAAATTGACTTAGCTGTAATGAATCTTTAGCGTATCTCCTAGCGACAGAATATGGCATTAATCTCAAATTGTTTGAAGATTCCGGCAAATCTTGTCTAGAAACATATTCAACCTGCTCAGTTATATGTATATTTCTAAACCAACCTGCGAAGATAGATCCTACAATTAACAAAAAAATTAAAATGAGAGGAGTTAAAATAGAGAGTGTTGATATATGAATAGTCTCTGAAGAGCCTCCTTCTACATCAGAGAATTCAACACTTTTTTTCAAAGCAGGGATTCTTTTTAATACTAAAAAGTGAATAAGAAGAGTTACCACTATAGCTTGTAATATCACCGGGTTGGTATAAAAAAACATTGCAGTACTATGAAACCAAGGCCTTAAAAAGTACAATACAAGGGCTAGAATTATAAAAAGTATTATTGTAAAAACAAGTTTCCTATTCATTACTTCTATTTTAATATAATATTCTTAATAATCAAAGTAAGGTTGAAATTTATCTCGAAAACTGGCTATTATAAGGTAGGGAGTTTTATATAATTTTTAAAATACATAATATGGAGCTCATAGAACTAGATAAAACATTTTGGATAGTAATTATAATATTGGGTTTATGGGAGCTTGTTTGGAAAGGTATTGCCTTATGGAAAGCTGGGCGAAACAATCACCTCGTATGGTTTATTCTTATTTTAATACTAAACACAGTAGCTATTCTTCCAATAATTTATCTTGTATTACTAAAAACTAAGAGATTATCTTCGTATGATAAATAAAAAGTTCATTTTTATAACACTAATACTTCTTGCTTTCATGTTTTTAGGATGCCTAGATATTGCACGAGAGAAAGAAGAGAGTGACATACCCGGTGATGGCATAGAAGACCAAATTCACTATAGAAGAGATGTAGTATACGATTAATAAGCTCGTTTTGTATCCATATATACTGTCCTTTACTCATATTGCTATATGTTGTTTCCTCTTTCAAAATTTTCTATGATATGTTACATTGTACTATCGTCTAAATTTTCAATTTTAATTTATGGCACAAAAGAAAAGAAATAACACTAAAATAGTAATTATTATTTTATTAATTTTGGGACTTTTGGGTATAGCATATTGGGTTCTAGAACACTCGGATTTTGATTTGTCAAAAATAGGTTTAGAACAGAAAAAAACCGAAGAGGTCGAAATAAAAAAAACAATAGATGATCCCGTATTTTCAGAATATGTAGAAGAATTGAATATAATAGCACAAGAATCGGAAGAAGCTTGGAATAATTTAGCGCAAAATTTGGAAAATCCTAAAGAAACAGATGAGTGGGAAGAAGAAACATTTGGATACATATCTGAAATAGAAGAAAGCCTTGAACATATAGAAGAAATTGAGATTCCCGAAGGTGCAGAAGACATTCATGAGACGTATGTTAGGGGAATAGAGAAAATAGAACAAGCGATGGAGAATTTGAGATATGGAATTGAAGAAATTGATGAAAGGAGTATTGAAAAAGGAGCAGAACTCTTGGATGAAGGGCATGAACTTAGAGAAGAAGCAATAGAGATGATTGATGAAGAAACATAAATTTTTTTAATTTTTCGCATGATTATGTGCTTGTATACATTTCTGACTGGTTTGGTTGTAGGAATTATCTTTGCTTTGCTCAAATTACCCATTCCAGCTCCTCAGGCACTTGCTGGCGTCTTAGGTATTTTTGGTATTTGGGGAGGTTATGAATTGGTAAATTTTTTAATCAATAGATTTGGATAAACTTTACCAGAGAATACAAAATTTATGATTTTTAAAAGCAGTTACGGAAATATATATTACGAAGTTTATGGCCCAGAGGATGCTCCCTCCATCGTTTTTATTCATGGATTGGCGAGTGATAATAAAATGTTTCATAAACAAGTAGAGGAGTTTGCAAAAGATTATAAAATTATTATTTTAGATTTACCTGGGCATGGAAAGTCTTTTAAAACCGAAAAATATTTTGATTTTCAAACTCCAGCGAAATGTATTTTAGAATTACTAGATGATTTAAATATCTCCAAAACAAATATCGCAGGGACATCACTTGGAGGATTTATAAGTCAGTACATAGCATACAAATATCCCGAGAGGATACATTCTATAGCTGTAGACGGATGTATTCCTTTACATCTAGAAATAAAGAAGAGTGTAAAAGTACTTGCAAAATTCTATAGTATTTTTATTCGTATAACTCCAATAGTTATAACAAAATTTGTAACTAAAAAACTACTTATAAAAAGCAAAGAATCTCAAAAGTTTTTTCAAAGAGCTTTTTCTAGAACGAATAAAAAGAACTTGATCCTTTTGTCGGAGGGTATTAAGAGAGAGATATTAAGAGGTATAGATTCACCTATTGAACAAAAAACTTTGGTAGCCCATGGTGAATATGAAATTTCTTTAATAAAAAATATGTGCGAGGAATGGAAAAACACTCAAAACAATGTAGAATATATTAAATTTCCTAAAGTAGGACATCTTGCAGTTATTGAGAATCCAGAGATATATAATAAGGCGGTCAAAGAATTCTTCGACCGCCATAATTCCTAATAAATAAAACTAGAGTATTAAAAGAGGTGCAACGACAAGAGCAACTATGGTCATAAGCTTTATTAGGATGTTCATCGCTGGACCAGAGGTATCCTTAAAAGGATCACCAACCGTATCACCAACGACTGCAGCTTTATGAGCTTCTGAACCTTTACCTCCATGATTACCTTCTTCTATATACTTCTTAGCATTATCCCAAGCTCCACCTGTATTGGCCATTAATAATGCTAGAAGCACACCTACTACAGTAGCTCCACCCAGAAAACCTCCTAAAGCTTCTGGTCCTAACACAAAACCCACAATTATTGGCGCTAATATTGCTACAATACCAGGCAAAACCATCTGTTTTAACGCAGATGTTGTTGAAATAGCAACTACTCTGTCCGAGTCTGGCTTAGCTTTGCCTTCCATAAGACCTTTGATATTTTTAAACTGATCTCTGACCTCCTGTACAATATTATATGCCGCTTGTCCAACAGCAGTCATAGTAGAGGCTCCAAAATAGAAAGGTAACGCCCCTCCTAAAAGCAAACCAATAACTACACTAGAACGACTCAGATCTATAGCTTCGAGATCTACAGCACTTGTATAAGCAGCAAATAAAGATAAGGCAGTGAGAGCGGCAGAACCTACAGCAAAACCTTTACCTATTGCCGCAGTAGTATTTCCTAGAGAATCTAAATGGTCAGTAATTTTTCTTACTTTTTCACCCAAACCGCTCATTTCAACGATACCTCCAGCATTATCTGCAATAGGTCCATAAGCATCAACAGACATAGTTACACCTATGGTTGAAAGCATTCCAACGGCAGCAATACCTATTCCATAAAGTTCAGCGAAATGGTAAGCGACCCAAGTAATCCCAGCTATTACAAGTATAGGTAGAATAGTACTGTACATTCCTGTTGCAAAACCACTGATAATGTTTGTTGCCGCACCAGTCTCAGATGATCTTGCAATATTTTGTATCGGTTTACCAGATGTATAATATTCTGTAATTAAACCAATAACTATACCACCTACAACACCAGCCACTATAGCCCAAATGAAGTCTGTAGGCAAACCTAAAAAGTCTAATAAGAGATATGCTATTAAAATGAGGATTATTGCACTAATAAAAGTAGAATACCTCAAAGCTACTTGAGGATTTAACCTCTCTAAAATCTTTATGGAAAGAATTCCTAAAACTGAAGCCAGTAATCCACCCCCTATAACAAGCAAAGGGAACGACATATATACTAGCTCACGCCCCTCAGCCATAGTAGCAGTTGCAGCAATCGTAATTGTCGCAATAACTGAACCAACATAAGATTCGAATAAATCAGCTCCCATTCCTGCAGTATCACCAACATTATCACCAACATTATCCGCTATTACTGCAGGATTTCTAGGATCATCTTCAGGAATTCCAGCCTCTACTTTACCCACTAAATCAGCTCCAACATCCGCAGATTTTGTATAAATTCCACCTCCAACACGAGCAAATAAAGCAACAGAAGAAGCTCCCATAGCAAAACCAGCTAAAATTTCAACCTTGTTCACATCCAACAGGTATTCCCAGAAATGAGAAGATATTCCTAAACCCAAGAGACCTAAAGAAGCAACAGAGAGCCCCATAACAGCACCTCCCCAAAAAGAAATACTTAGAGCCTTACCAGTTCCACTTTCTTTTGCTGCTTGGGCGGTTCTAACATTAGCCTTAGTAGCAGCAACCATACCAAAATAGCCTGCCAACATAGAACAAACAGCACCTCCTAAAAACGCGATAGCAGTATACAAATTTAATTGCCAATAGAGTAATGCAAAAACAATAACAACAAAGGCTGCTAATATTGAGTACTCTTTCTTGAGAAAAACCATTGCTCCCCTGTGTATTGTTTCTGAAAGTTCGGTCATCAACTTATTTCCGGTAGATTGTTTTTTAATAAACAAGTAGAGGCATAACGCCACTAACAAACCGAGCAATCCTAAATAAGGAGCGTAAATTATTAGTTCCATATAGAAAAAATATTATAAATTATTTTAAAAACGGCGTTGGAAGTTTACCCTCTTAGGCCTATATAAGTCAACAAGGTTTTTTCGTACTAAAAAATTTACCCAAACCATAGACTAATTTCTTGATAGAGAGTACAATGAAGTAGTGGGGAAAGTGTACAGCCTTAAAAATAACAATAAATGTTATTCCTCTAGAAAAGCCAATGGAAAAAGGAAAAAAACGTACGTTGGTTTTGCTAAGAAATACAAGAAAAAGGCTTTAATACAGAGCTTGAAAAAGATTTTTGCAATTTTTTCCGGAGTTCTAATCATCTTGATACTAATCTCCCTCATCCCCATAGGTATATACTTTCAAGAAATAGGAAACTCCTTACCTGATCCCAATGAATTAGTTGAAAGAGATACAGATCAAACAACTATTGTTTTTGATAGAAATATGAATGAATTGTATAAAATTCATGCAGATAAACATAGAAAATTTGTTGAATTAGAAGATCTCCCTGAGCATTTTAAATGGGCAATACTAAGTGCTGAAGATATTGATTTTTATGAACATAAAGGGCTTGATCCAGAAGCAATTACCAGAGCTTCATATATTAATATCAAAGAGGGTGAAATAGTATCAGGTGCAAGCACTATTACTCAACAATTAGTACGAAATACATTACTGTATGATGTCTTAGGACAAGATGCATATGAAGAAACTTTTACTAGAAAAATGATGGAAATTATAACAGCCATTAAAGTAGAACAAACCTTTTCTAAGGATGAGATACTTCAGATGTATATTAATGAAGTAGGTTTTGGTGGTATAAATTACGGCATTCAAGCTGCTTCTAAAACCTATTTTGAAAAAGACGCTAAAGATTTAACACTAGCAGAAAGTGCTATGTTAGCAGGAGTTATATCCAGCCCCGCAAATTATTCTCCCATATATAGTAGTAGCTTTGAACTACCAACTCGCAGGCAACATATGGTTCTTAATTCTATGTTAAGACATAAAGATAGAACGGGAGTCACAGAAGAAGAGATTAGAGAAGCAAAAGAAGAATCATTAGAATATGGACCTGAAGTAAGGGAAATTAGAGCACCTCACTTTGTTTTCTATGTAAAACGACAATTAGAAAAATTATATGGCAAAGACATTGTCGAAAGAGGAGGTTTAAGAGTAAGAACAACATTAGATTTATCTACTCAACAAATAGCACAAGAGGAGATAACTAGAGGAGTTGAGAAATATGGGCATGAATGGAACGTAAGAAATGGTGCCATGATTGTTTTGGATCCCAACACATCTCAAATAATATCTATGGTTGGATCTGTTAATTACTGGGAAATGGATGATCCTAGAATTGACGGAAACGTAAATTCTACTATTGCACTAAGACAAATGGGCTCATCTGTAAAACCATATACATATTTAGCTGCATTTGAAAGAGGCTATTCTCCTAGCTCAATAGTTCCAGATAGAGAGGGTATCAGGTTTGGAGATTATACGGTTCGAAACTGGGACCGAAGATATCTAGGAGATATAACTGCTAGAGAAGCCTTAATAAAGTCCAGAAATGTCCCAGCAGTATATTTAGCTCAAAGAATGGGTAAGGACGCATTTATTGAGATGGCTGAGAGGTTGGGAATAAGTACTCTAAAAGAAAAAGACAGATATGGTCTTAGTATAACTTTAGGTGCTGCAGAAAAAACATTGCTAGAACACACAGCAGCATATTCAGTTTTTGCCAACCGAGGAGAAAAACGCTCTCCAAAATCAATATTGGAAATTATAGATGCTAATGGAGAAGTAATATACCAAAACGAAAAAAATGCCAGCAAACAAGTTGTTGATCAAAACCACGTAGATGCACTAAATTGGATTCTATGTGATGTTGACAACTTCCAAGACCAACCTCTAAATCGATATTATATTCTCGATAATGAAAGAAAATTATGTGGGAAAACCGGAACATCAGATGGTCCTAGAGACCTTTCAACAGTTCAATATCATAAGAATCTAGTAGTAGGAGTTTGGGCAGGGAACAATAATAATGTTGAAGTACCGGGAGCATGGAGTACAACAGTAGCACTTCCAATTTCACATTCATTTATCGAAAGAGTTTCTGATAAATATGAGCCAGAGAAATTTAATATTCAAGCTCAATATTAGTTTTAACCTTTCAATGGTATGTGTTAAAATGCTTTGATTAGCGGAGATAACATAATGATAAGGATTAAATGAATCTTCCGGATATTTCTGTTAAAAGACCGATCGCTACCTTTGCTATTTTAGTAATTGTTTTTGTACTAGGTATAGTATCAATCGGTAGAGCTTCTCTGGAATTATTACCCGATATTGAACCTCCAATATTAGCAGTTCAAACAGTTTTCCCCGGTAGTGGCCCTCAAGAAACAAAAGACCTAGTTAGCAAACCAATAGAAGAATCAGCATCAACAGTAAGTGGTTTAACTAATCTCAGATCCATTTCACAAGAGAATATCTCTATTGTAATTTTAGAGTTTGATTGGGGAACAGATTTAGATTCTGTAAGAGATGAATTAGATACTCAATTAAATCTTTTAGATTTACCTGAAGATGTAGAACAACCTTTCATACTCCAATTCGATCCAACACTAATGCCTATGATGGAAGTTTCATTAAGTGGACTAGGTGATTTAATGAAACTTACAAGAGAAGTTGAAGAAGAAATCATTCCAGCTATAGAAACAATTGCGGGAGTTGCAAGTGTTAATATGCAAGGTGGAGTACAAGAAGACGTTTTCATCAATTTATCAAACCAAAAACTCAAAGAACAAGAAATTTCTTTTGACATGGTTGCAAATATGATCCGAGCAAGCTTACAGGATATTCCTGCAGGTATACAAGATATTGATGATAAAAATATTCGTATTAGATTTTTAGAATACGCTTCAGATGTTGAAGATATCGAAAATCTAATAGTTGGATTCGATATTGACCAGGAAAAATTAGAAAAATTAATAGATGATGAAATAGATGTAGATTTAGCAGGAGAATTTGATGGCTTGGAAAGGGACCTAGATGCTCTAGATATAGATGATGTACCCATGAAAACAATATATCTAAAGGATATCACTCAAGAAATAGAGATAGATGAAGAGAATCATGAATTACGTATAGTTTTTGATGTAGAAGAAACTGATGAATCAACATCTGACCTTTTTGATATACTCAGAGAGAATTTAGATGAAATAGATGGTATAGAAGAGGATTTTGAATTACCAGAGAATTGGGATATAGAAGAGGAAGACTTTGATTTAGAAGAACTAGAGCAGGATGTTTCACCAAGGTTCCCTCGTTTAGGAGAAGAACGTGGAGAAATTATTATCCCTCTATCTGAAGAAAATATAGAGGATTTGTCTGTAGAAGATATTGAAAATACTGAATTATACGAGACTTTTGATCAAGATCAATGGATAAAGGATTTGGAAAGTGAAATAGAAAGTGAATTACACAAGACTTCACAAGATATAGAAGAAGTAATAGTAGATTTTGCAGTATCATACACAACTTCACAAATGTCAGCTGTGCAGGATGATACAATAATGTTTGATTATGATGAAGATGAATCTCCATTAATACCTATAAAATTAAAATCTGTAGCAGATGTTGAAATAGCTTCTCACGATGCAGATTCAATATCTAGACTGGATGGGGAACCCGCAGTATCACTGACCATACAACGAGACGGAGAAGCAAATACTGTCGATGTAGCTAGAAGTGTAAGATCTGAAATTAATCAAATAGCATCAGATTATTCACAAGAGGATAAAGAATTACATTTCAACTATAATTTAGACCAAGGTGAGGAAATAGAGCATGCTCTAATGGATTTAGCGTGGTCCTTAATCGGTGGAGCTGTTTTAGCAATGATAACTCTTCTTCTATTTCTTAGAAATTGGCGAACTACATTAATAATAGGGCTTTCTATTCCAACGGCAATAATATTTACATTTTCAATACTGTATTTTACAGATATAACTGTTAATTTGATGACATTGGGTGGGCTAGCTTTAGCAGCAGGTTTACTGGTTGATAATGCCATAGTTGTATCAGAAAACATTTATAGACATCTTGAGAAAGGTAAGGACCCACAAAAAGCCTCTGTAGATGGCACTAATGAAGTAACTGGTGCAATAATAGCTTCAACATTAACTACACTTAGTGTTTTCTTACCAATTGTTTTCATAAGTGGGATAGCTAGTGAATTATTTGCAGAATTTTCTATTACTGTTGCTTGTGCACTCTTTGCATCATTACTCATAGCTTTAACAGTAATCCCATTATTAGCTTCAATGTTTTTACGCCTTAATCCTAATCTTAAGGCAAAGAAGGAAGAAGAAAAAACTCCAACCTATAAAAAAATATTAAAACAATCCTTAGGCAAAAGATGGGGAGTTATTGCAGGTGCACTCATCTTCCTTATGTCTACGTTCTGGATTTTACCAAACATAGGAATGGATCTATTTCCAGTACCACAAGAATCTTCTTTTAGAATAAATATATCCTTACCTTATGAAAGTACCATCTCCCAAACGGATGATTATGTACAAGACGTTGAAGAACTAATAGAGGAACATGATAAAAAAATAGACTTCTATTCTTCTCAAGTAGGTGCAGAGAGAATGATGGGCTTACAAATGGGAGGTTCACAAAATCAAGGTAGTATTAGAGTGGGTATGAAAGATGATTATGTCGAAGACATTGATTATGTAATTGAAGAATTAAGAGAAAGTATAGAGGAATTAGATAAAGAAGAAGCAGAAGTATCTTTTAGAAGAGAAAGTTTGTTAGACGCTGCTGACTTGGATATGAAACTTGAATTGAGCATAATAGGGGATTCTATGGAGAAGGTTCAAGAAATAGCGCAAGATGTTGTAGAACAAATATCACATCTAGATATTCTAACCGATGTTGAATCATTAGTAGAGGATGAGCGTCCAGAAATGCACATTCAAGTGGATCAAGAAAAAGCTTTAGAAAAAGGTATCACTATAGCTCAAATTGGTTTACATATGAGAGAGGCTTTTGAAGGAGAAGAAGTTTCTCGCATAGAAAGGGAAGAGGAAATTTTAGATGTTATTGTACAATACGATAAAGATGATTTTACTACTACAGAAGATATCGAAGAACTATATATTTATTCAGAAACTTCGGGATATATTCCTCTTAAAGATATTGCAACAATTTCAATGTCTACTGGCCCACTAAGTATCTCAAGAGAAAATCAAAATACTGTTGGTGAAGTAGAAGCTCAGTACACTGATGTTGACCTAAATACTGCTACACAGGAGGCCATGAATGAAATAGATAAATTAGATATTCCGGAGGGATATGAGGTAGAACCTTCTGGTACTTTTGATATGATGAGTGATGCTTTTGAGGAACTAGAGCTTGTTTTAATAATTGCTGCAATACTAATTTACCTTGTTATGGCAGCACAATTTGAATCCTTGCTTTATCCTTTCATAATAATATGTAGTCTTCCATTAGCATTTACAGGTTCATTATTAGCACTTCTTTTAACAGGTACAACTCTCAGTATACCTGCAATGATAGGTATTGTTGTCTTAGCAGGTATATTTGTTAACGACAGTATTATTATGATTGATTTCATCAATCAACAAAGGAGGATTCACAAAATGCCTCTTAAACAAGCAATTATATATGGTGCTTCTGCAAGATTAAGACCTATATTAATGATTACTATGACTACAATATTGGGTGTAACACCTTTGGCTTTTGGTATTGGTGAGGGTGCTGAATTACAAGCTCCAATGGCAATAGCTATCATTGGTGGTCAAATAACAGGTACACTTCTTCTATTTGTTGTTATTCCAACAGTCTATTTTACACTAAGTAAAAAAACTCAAACCAATAAAAAAGCATTTTAACAATTTCTATTGTATATCAAATATTGTATAATCCCGTTCTAATAGATTTTTATTTATTCCAAAATGGAATTATTTGAAAAAAGAAAAACAAATTATGAATTCGAACCCCCGTTCAGTAATATCGAGGAATTTAAAGCTCGTGAACAAAGCCTTCAAGCAAGTAGATTGAATTATATAAAACAATATACTACTGAAACTTTTGAAGATATTGTAAAAGATTCTGATTTACTAAGACCCAGACTTTTAGACAAAAAAATAAATTACTTGGAAGAAAAATACATTGAAATTCTGGATAATCCAGATATCCCAAGTGAACAAAAAATAGTTCTACTTGAAAATAGTGAAACAGTCATTAATTTTAAGTTGAGAGAACATAATGAAAAATTCCACTCTAAAAAGGAGAACAAGACTATAAAAAGTAAAAACAGTTTAAAAGAGTTTAAAGAAAAGATTAGAAATGCCAGAAAAGCAGAAATATTGTTATCAAGCGGGGAAGAAATTCTAAATGCTATAAGAGCTGTAAATACAAATTATCCTGAGATACAAAAATTTATAGATTTCAAATTAGATACTTCTTGTAGTAGACCCCACTGCTTATACAAACCCATAAACACAATCATTAGGATGCCAGGAGAAAATTCATCTTTCTATAGAAAGGAAGTAAATGGTTCACTGAGAAAAATGATGGAAGAATATCTCAATATAGATAAAAATGAAATTACAGAATCTCAAATAAAAACCTTCATATTTCTACATGAAGTAGGACATGCATACGACTTTATATACAATTTCATCTCAGAATATTCTTCCAGAAAAGAGGCGTACGAAAAGCTTTTAGAACGTAATAAAAAAAGCTTACAGAATTTACCAATACAAAAAAAAGGAGAAGATTTTAGAAAGATAAGTCAAAATTTAAAAGATGGAGTATTAAAACTCAGTGAAATTGAAGGATTAGAAGAGAAATACAAAAATATGGATGTGAACTCATTCATAAAATTACAAAACAAGATGATTAGAGAATTGCCTGAAGAAAGAATAGCTAATGAATTTGCAGCAGAAATAATGAGTAATTACTGGGATATATTTCATTTAAAATAAATTTTCTATACTCAATATGTGTATATATAAAAAGCTGTTATTTAAACTATAAAATTTATTTTTATGTCTAAAGAAAATTACGAAAAATTAAATTTAGAAGAAGACATACCAGAGCAGGATATTACTAAATTCATAGAAATTACAAATTCACAAAATCTTGAAATATGGACAGAAAATATCGTTCCATTTAATAATATATATACTCCAGAAGATATTAAACAAACTCGGGCAGCTCTAGCTATATTATATCCTGAAATGAAATTAGAAAATGACGAGAATATTTATGAACATATAAAAAATGAATCTTATTTTTTAAGATACGAAGAATATAATCCAGTAAAATATTTTAATAATGCAATTTGGGCAAAAATAATATATCCAAAATATTATGAAAAAATTTTCGATGGTATAGCACACATGGAACTCCATAAACACTTATCTCAACAAATCGAACTATTCGAAGAATATAATCATACATATGAATTGTACAGATCACTTAGAGATTTCAGAATCCTATTCCCATACCTGTTTAATGCTATGGATATTCAAGAAGTATTAGGAATAAACGGTTGGGAGGAAAAAATATATAAGGAAATAGATTATATAAAGCTTATAAATACACATCCTGAAGAAACTCTAGCGGATTTTATTGCATCAGTAAATTTTGTAGAATATCCAAGAAAATTAGAAATAGATGAGTACGATTGGAATGAGTTCAAACAAAATTGTAAAGTTTTTAGACAAAAAGGTAATAGGGAATACCCCTATCTTGCTGAGTATCTTGCAAATTTAAAAATCATTGCTGCCAGAGATATCTATGTTACCGATAATGAAATAATAGTAAATTAATAAAAATATTCGCATGGAAGGAAAAATATTACAAAGAACAAGAGTTTATGACATATTGAAACATGCGAGAAAAAATGATATCTTACCCCAACTAAAATCAGTCACGAGATAATGAACATATTAGTGGCTAAGAATATAGGTTTTTGTTTTGGAGTTGATAGGGCTTATGATTTAAGTATGGACACTCTAGAGAACTGTGAGGAGAGTTGTCACATGCTGGGGCATCTAGTTCATAATGAGGATGTTGTAAACAAGCTAGAGGAGAAAGGTCTGAATTTTTTATTTTCCACTGATGAAGCAAAAGAAGGCACTGTAATAATTAGGGCTCATGGAGTAGGAAATTCGACAATAAAAGAACTCGAAAAAAAGAATTTAAACATCGTAGATGCAACTTGCCCTCTAGTCAGAAAAGCTCAAGATAAAGCTAGGGCATTAAGAGAAGAAAACAGGCAAGTTGTAATCATAGGTAAGAAAGATCACCCCGAAGTAATGGCACTAAATGGCGGAATTGATGAAGATGGGATAGTAATAGAAAAGGAAGAAGAAATAGATTCTCTCAAAGGATTAAAAAAAGTAGGTATAGTAATGCAAACGACCCAAAATCCAGAAGCCGTCTATAAAATAATTAAAGCCATAGAAAAAATAGTAGATGATGTAGAAGTCCGTGATACTTTTTGCAATACGGTAACAAACAGGCAAAAAGAAGCAAAAGAACTTTCCCAAAAAACTGATCTTGTTTTAGTTATTGGTTCAAAAAACAGTTCTAATACTCAAAGTCTGGTCAAAGTAATTAATGAAGCAGGAGGTAATGTACAAGGTATTGAAAACCAAGATGATATTAATAAAGATTGGTTCAAAGATGGTATGAATGTAGGAGTAATTAGTGGAACTTCTGCTCCAAGATGGATTATAGAAGATGTAATTAAATATTTAGAAGAAATAAAGAAAGAATTATGAAACAAGAACAAATAAAAAGAAAAAAAACAAGAATTGTCAAAATAGGAGATAAATATATTGGTGGAGATAATCCAATACTTGTTCAGTCAATGACGAATACGAAAACTAGTGATACAAAAGCAACTATAGACCAAATCAAAAGAGTTGAAGAAGCAGGATGTGAAATTATAAGGGTGTCTACTCCTGACATGGAGTCTGTTAAGGCCTTAGAAAAAATAAAAAATAAAATATCAATCCCTTTAGTAGCAGATATACATTTTGAATGGAAATTGGCTGTAGAATCTATAAACTATGGAGCAGACAAGATAAGAATCAATCCAGGAAACATAGACAGTCAAGAAGGTATAGAAAAGATTGTTGAGACTTCTAAGAAAAATGATGTCTCAATTAGAGTAGGCATAAATAGCGGTTCATTGCCAAAAGATATTATCAAAAAATATGATGATAAAGTTACTCCAGAGGGTATGGCAGAGGCTGCTCTTCGCTCTATAAAAATTTTAGAAGATTTAGACTTTTGGGATATTGTTGTATCTGTTAAATCAACTGATGTTTTAGCAACAATTAAATGTCATGAAATATTATCTAAAAAAGGAGATTGGCCTATACATCTAGGAATCACAGAATCGGGTAGAGCAATGTCTGGAATAATTAAATCTTCAATTGGGATAGGAGATTTACTATTAAAAGGTATAGGAGACACTATAAGAGTATCTCTTACGGGTGACCCTGTTGAAGAGGTCAAAGCAGGTTGGGAGATACTAAAATCCACAAAAATTAGGGAAAGAGGACTAAGCATAATTAGCTGCCCAACTTGTGCAAGAACAAGCATCCCTGTAGAAGATATATGCAAGTATCTAGAGGATGTTGCAGATAAATTTGGTGAAGATCCTAAAAAGTTCGCAGTAATGGGTTGTATTGTAAATGGCTTAGGAGAAGCCAAGCAAGCTGACTTAGCACTTGTAGGGAATGAAAATGATGAGGCTCTGTTTTTTAAAGATGGTGAATATGTTCAAACAATAAAACCAGAAAAAATCAGGAGTTTTATTGATGAACTTGTTAAATAATATTTTAACAATTATCTGACTCTCTCTTGTATTCGGCGAATAGAACCAGTTTTAACTTATACCTCCAATTTTTGAAGTATTGAGAAGAGATTTTTTCATCTTGATATTCTTTTGATGACAAAGCATTAATAAAATTTCTTTGTAAATCATCTTGATATTCTTCAAAAATTTCTTCAGGTAGTTCAGATAAATATTCTACAAATTCTCCCTCTTTGCCTAAAAGATCTGTAATTGCATCCTTTTTAGCGCTACTAACTTCTGGATCAAGTAATCTATCGCTCATTTTTTTTCTCTCCAAAATATTATCCTCCGGGTGTTCTCCAGGATAAACCTGTGTATACAAGTTGACTGCTGCTTCTAATTCTTCTTCTTTGCGACTAATTTCTTCTTTGAGATTTTCAATATTATTTACTTCCTCATTAGTTTCCATATTCTCATACTTTAAAACTTATGCACAGAATATCGTAGATTATACTATAGGGCCTGGTATAAGTCCAAGTATGTAGAAAGTCTCAATCGGATTCTTTAACAACCTTCTCTTCAAAGTATCTTTTCGGATCTCTAATTCGAAATATCAAAAGATTTATATTTTCAAAATAATCAGTATTTTTTGTTTTATAAAGAAACACACCAGATAACAAAAGACCCATACCTACTAAAATGATTGAAAAAGAAAATACATTTGTTTCAGGCAATGTTTCGCCAGTTACAACTTCTTCTGTATCTGTTATCACAGGCTCCCCATCAGATAATGCAATATCTGTAATTGTAAAATCATCTAATGTTCCAGAATAACTTACTTCAACTGTCTCTCCAACATACTCACTCAAATCAGTATCATATTGAAAATTTGTAGTGCTTCCTTCTTCATCAGTTACAGAATACCCATCCTCAGTAGTATCCAAAGTACCTGAGAAACTACCTTCTTCTGCCATAACACTCCCTCCAAAAAACACAGAAAGCAGAAAGAGAGTTATACATATCATAGGTATAATAAAAGCAAATTTCTTAAACATAACAAAAAATTCAAAACTTATTTATTCATCCTAACAATAAAAAAACAAAGATGCAAGAATTAAAACAACACTATTACATAAAAAAGGGATTTTTGCTAAAATAACTATCGTAAAGGCTAAAGCATTATTTACTATGACAAAAGCTACAAACAAAATAAAACCCAACAGAGGACCTTTTGTCTATTTACCACTTGTACCATTCTTGTTTATTTCAGTAGTAGTGCTAGTAATCCTAGTCCTTTTTTTTATAATAGGATTAGAAAAACCCATATTAATTCTTCCAGCAATTCTACTATTTTTAATAATAGGGGGAATTTACTATTACAATTTATCCGTTAGGTATAGGAAAGAAGAATATATATTGAGAAATAATCGAGTAATAATGAAGGGTGGGGGGATATTTTCAGATTATGAAACAGAATTGGTTATTAAGAATATAACCCAGGTAACGATGAAACTACCTTTTATTGAGAAGAAACTTTTTGGGACAGGTAGTATTGAAATAAAAGCAGCGGGTAGTTCAGCTTCTGAAATTCGTTTTTCAAATATTGAAAAAACAAATGACGTATACCAAAAAGTTTCTAAGACAATGGAAGAAAATGGTTTTAATTTAAGCAGAGATAAACTCCTCCAACAAGAAAAACCTAACCTCCTTGGTATGGCAATATATGGTATTTCAGGCCTCCTTGGTTCTCTTTTGGTTATATTATTAGCTTTTATAGATACAGCATTTATAGCATTAATCTCTCAAGTATCCTTCTTTATATGGATTTTAGCTATACCATTAATTTTCATTATTATAGTAATAATAGCTGCATACTTTTACATGAAAATAAAGATGACAACATACTATCTATATGAAGATATGATTGAATACCAAGAACTTTTTCTTACAAAAAATTATTCTTTTATACCAATAGAGAATCTTGCAAATTGTGATATAAGTCAAAACTTTTGGCAAAAGATTTTAGATCTGTATAACATAAAATTAAGCTCACAAGGCTCTGAAAATGATATCTCCTTTACCATGATAAACAATGGTAAAACTATGAGAGAGCATATCTCTCATTTAATAAAGACAACTGGATCTTTGGTACAAGATAGAATAGGAGAAAAGAAAGAAGAAGAGAGTGAAGTAGAGGTATTAGAAAAACAAGAGAATCAATATACTCAAGAATTAAAAATCACATTTATTAGAAAAATAATCGGGAGCATTATATTCGCAATACTTGTAATACTAGCCGTATTTATAACTGCAATAATCACAGCAGTATTTTATCCGGATTTTGCTGTTTCATTAGTAGTCTTAATCCCTATAGCTATATATGCAATACCTGCATACATAATATATTTATTCTCGCAATTCATAGTCGTATATTGTACAAAATTCAATGTTAATCCAGATAGTGTTAGTCAAGAATTTAATTTTTTAACTTCCAAAAGAAAAGAATTTACCATTGATAAAACAACCAGCATAATTATAAAAGAGAACATTATTGATAGACTATTCAATACAGTAACGGTAATTTTTACTTCGATAGGTTCTAATCAAAACGTAACTTTTTTACACATACAAAAGGACAACGAAGTTATAAAAAACATCCTTTTAAAGAACGATATTAAAGAAGAAAAGGTTTTAGAAAAATATCAATCAAACTTTTCTTTCAGAGATATGTTAAAAGGTAATCTATTCTTTTCCATTTTCTTGATTTTGATACATTTAGGATTATTAATAGCCTCAATCTTCTATTTAGAATTCTTAATTGCCTTTTTACTATTATTAACCCTTACAATTTTAATAACATTAATTAGAAGAAAATATTATAGATATTCAAAGATATTCTTTTTTGAAACTTATGTTTTTTTTCAAAAAGGTTGGCTTTTTAAACAACAAAATTATGCATTGTATAGTAATATTAAGGATTTGGTTTCAATAAAATATCCTAAATCAAATAAAGGTAGGTTGACTTTTAATGTTGCTGGGGAGAATGTTCTAAAAAATCCTTCAAATCAAGATGGACAGGTAAGTGTTGTTCCTTCTGGTTTTACAATAAATTATTTAGATAATGTAGTAGATGTTCATAATGAGATAGATGTTTTACTATACAAGTATCCTTTTAGAACAAACAAGGTTTTGTCTTCAGAACCAAATTTTGAAAAAGATTTAGAAGTTTTTAAACCTGTTCTAGCAAATTCTTTATCAACCCTCATTCTCATTTCAATTATTCTTTTTCCATTAATCATAACTTTACCTATTACTATTCCTTCAACAATTATAATTTTGAGAAGAATTACTTACAGAATTCAACCAGAGAGGATTATAAAGCAGGAGGGGGTCTTTTTTAAACAAAAGACTTCTGTTTTACACAATAGGATTGATCATATTACAAAACACCAGGGTTTTATACACAAGGTTTTTTCAAATGGTAGTTTAGCTATTTTTACTGTTGGTAGTGGTTCTCCTGAACTAGTAATTAAAAATGTTAAAAATCATAACAACATTTATTCTAAATTAG
>SL_8KL_010_SEDDRAFT_10000137_pt1 | contig 59019 bp, 69 predicted proteins | sample SodLakKL_010_SED_4_FD_11160 | JGI IMG/M metagenome (IMG submission 11160)
CGTCGCCGAGGACAGGAAATAGTAATTTAACAATTTAATAATTTGGAATTTGTTTTTGTGTTTTTGTTTTACAAAAGCACAAAAACTTTTTTTGAAAAAATTGCTGATTTAGAAAAATGTCTCCCATATTTGAAACAAAAGATGTATTAGAAGAATATCTATCCTGTGGAGGGAATAAGAGTCTTATTTTAAATACCTATCTCTATAATTGCTGTATTTTTTATCTAAATTAGGTTGACAAATTGCTGAAAAAGTAGTAAATTTGGCATTAGTTTACTTAAATGCGAAATCCCCTGAGGAGTTGCTGATAAAATGTAAATGGTTTTTAAATGGCTTTAGATAACGAAAAAAAACAAAAAATAATTAAAAAGTACTCATTAGGTAAAGATGATACCGGGTCTCCTGAGGTGCAGGTTGCTTTGTTAACTGAAAGAATTAATGAACTAGCTGAACATCTAAAGCAGCATAGAAAAGACTCTCATTCTCGTAGAGGATTGGTTAAGATGGTAGGTAAGCGTAGAAGATTGTTAGAATATCTAAAAGAAAATGAGAAAACGAGACATGATAAGCTTGTGAAGTCTTTGAAGCTATAAGTTTTATTGTTTCCCACTTGTTTATTTAGACGAGGCTAGCTATAATCTCTTTTGATTAATTGTAATTAATTTAATAAAAATAATATATGCCGTACGATGAAAAAGTTTATGAATTTGAGATAGAGGGTAAAAAGTGTTTCTTCTCTTCAGGGAAGTATGCACTTAAATCACATTCTGCAGTTTTTGCACAAATGGGTGATACAGTGGTTTTAGCTACTGTAAATATCGGAGATGCAAATCCCGAGATGGGTTTCTTTCCATTGACAGTTGAATATATGGAGAAGATGTATGCAGCAGGTTTGATTTCTTCTTCTAGATTTATAAAAAGGGATAAATTCCCTAGTGATGATGCAATATTAAGGGCACGTATTATTGATAGAACAATCAGACCTAGATTTCCAAAAGACTATATTAATGAAGTAAGCATAGTGGTTAAGGTATTGTCTTATGACCCTGATAATGATCCAACTATTCTGGGTATTAATGCTGTTTCTGCGGCATTAATGATTTCTGATGCTCCATTTGATGGCCCTGTTGCAGGAGTTCGAGTAGGTTTGAGAGAAGGTGCTTTGATACCATTCTATAAACATACTGATAGAGATCCTACTGATGAAACAGATATGGATTTTGTTTTAGGTGGTGATGAAAAAGGATTTGCGAATATAGATGCTGGTATGAAAGAAGTAGATGAGGAGACAGTTGTAAAAGCTATGCATTATGGGCAAGATTTGATGAAAGACTGGTTAACTGCACAGCAAGAATTTGTAAAATTGATTGGGCATGAAAAGAAAGATTATGAATCTTATCCTGTTTTTGAAGAACTTGTTGAAGAGATAAAAAATGAGTATTTTGATAAGTTGTTAAAGATAGATATTAGTGAGGACTCGTATCTTGATGAGATATGTGAAAAATATGAAGGTGATTATGCAAAGAAAGATATTAAAGCGGCTTATGAGGAAGTTTTAAAGATGGTTGTTAAGAAACTTGCTTTTGAAGATGAAAAAAGAGTGGATGGACGTAGTTTGGATGAAATTCGAGAAATTGCCCTGGAGATCGGTGTTTTACCAAGGGTGCATGGATCTGGTTTGTTTACTCGTGGTTTAACTCAAGTTCTTACAATCGCAACATTAGGTAGTTTGCGTAAACAACAAACTGTAGAAGATATGATGGGTGAAGACATCAGAAGCTATATGCACTACTATATAGAGACCCCGTTTGTCTTTGGTGAAGCTGGTAGAGTAAAATATATTCCTGGTAGAAGAGAAGTAGGGCATGGTTCTTTGGCTGAAAAAGCTTTGCAGCCAGTTTTGCCTGATACTGATACGTTCCCATACACGATTGTTTTGATGTCAGAGATTCAATCTGAGAATGGCTCTAGTTCAATGGCATCAACTTGTGGCTCGAGCTTAGCATTAATGGATGCAGGTGTACCTATAAAAAGGCCGGTAGCAGGGATAGGTATAGGAGTTATTGTTGATGATCCCAATGATGTTCAGGATTTTAAATTAGTAATTGATATGCGTGGTGAAGAGGATTTTTATGGATATATGGATTTTAAGGTTACGGGGACTAGAGAAGGTTTAACAGCTATACAGATGGATACAAAAGCTAAATCGCTTCCTCCTAAGGTTTTTGAGGCGGCTATAGAAAAAGGTAAGGAAGCAATTATAAAGATTTTAGATATTCTGGAAGCTGAAGTTCCAGAATCTAAGGGCGAGGTTTCTGAATATGCTCCTAAAGTTGCTTCTGTCGATATACCAAAAGAAAAAATTGGTGATTTGATAGGTCCAGGGGGAAAGAATATCCGACAGTTAAGTGAAAGTACCAATACGGAAATGGAAGTTGATGAAGAAGGTAAAGTACATATTTTTTCTATGAATAAAGATAATTTAGAAGAAGCTAAGACAATTGTATCTAATTATGCGATTGTTCCTGAAGAGGGACAGGTATATGATGGTGTAGTTGATGGTATAGTTGATTTTGGTTGTTTTGTTAAAATAGCTCCTGGTATATCTGGGCTTGTTCATGTTTCTGAAATTAGTGATGATTTTGTTAAGGATGTAAATGATTTTGTTAATATTGGTGATAAAGTAAAGGTAAAGCTTTTAGAAAAAGATAAAAAAACAGGAAAGATGAAGTTTAGTATGAAAGATGTTTAAACTTTTTTGATGAGTGCTATATAGAAGCCCATCATTGTTTTACCGGGTATTATTCTCATCGTTTTGTCTATATCAGGATGAAAAAATTCTTCATTCCATTCCTTTAGTCCTCGTTTAACGAAAGGTTTATACTCCTTAAAACTGTCCTGTTTTATTAATTCTATTTCTTCCAGTTGAGCTTGTTTAAATTCATGCATCAAATGTGTTACAACAGATTCGTTTTCATTTGGAGAAAGTGTACATGTTGCGTAAACCATTTCCCCTCCTGGTTTTAAACATCTAAATGCAGATTTTATTAATTCCTTTTGTATTTTTGACATCTCTTTTGTCCTTTTTATACTCCAGAATCTTAAGGGTTTTGGAGCACCTAGGTATATCATTCCTTCACCACTGCAAGGTGCATCTAGTAATACTTTGTCAAAATAGTTTTCAAATTGAGCGTCTAATTCTTCTCCACCAGCAAAATTTATTTGTGTGTTTTTAACACCAAATTTTTCCAATACTTTTGACATTTTATGAACTCTTTTGTAATTATCATCATTGGCAATTATGAGCCCTTTGTTATTCATTAGTGATGCTAATTGAGTTGTTTTACTACCCGGGGCGGCACACATATCTAAGATTGTGTCTTCTGGTGAGGGATTTAATATGATTGGAGGTAGTTGGCTAGATAGGTTTTGTATATAGAAGAGGCTTTTGGCATATTCTTGCATTTTGGATAATTCAGATTTGTCTTTGTTTTTTACTATGTAAGTGTGTTTACTCCAAGGGACTTCTTTTAAGTCAAGATTTTTTTCTTCCAGAACCTTGAAAATTTTTTGCGGGTCATCTAATAGGTCATTCAACCTTATTACACTTACAATTCGTTGATAAAAAAGTTCTTTAGTTTTTTTATGAGGTATTTTTAAAATACTAGCCATCCTAGATATGAATATATCTGTTTTGTAGTAATATTTCTTTGTTTTTTTAAAATTCTTTTTTTTGTTTTTTATCTTTTTCTTTTTCATATTTCTAATACAAACCTGCTCTAAAATTTAGTATTGATGCTGCTACAATTCCTGCTGTTTCTGTTCTTAATATATTATTTCCCATTTTTGAAAATTCAAAGTCTAGTTTTTCAAAAACTTTTAGGTCTGATGAACTCCAACCTTTCTCTGGACCAACGGCTATTGTGTAAGTTGTATGTGGTTCTTTCTTATGTAAGATATCTTTAAAAGATTTTTCTGTGATTACTTCAGTTGATAGGCAAATTTTGTTTTTTGATTTTATATTTTTCAAATCTTTTATTTTTATTGGCTTTTCTAAATCTAATATATTTGGATTTCTACTTTGTTCTTGTGCTTCTTTTATTTTTTTATTCCACATTCCGTGTCTTTTGATCGCCTTATTTCGACTTTGAGTTGAATATTTCGATTCTATAGGGATGATTTTATGAATTCCAACCTCTACTGCTTTCTCAAGTAAAAAATCAAACTTTTGATCGTGCATGGTAGATTGAATGAGAGTTATATGATAGTTATTATCAATTTCTTTCACATCTCGTAACTTTTTAACAATTTCAACTTCTACAGATGCTGTCTCAATATTTGTTATGATAGCTAAGAAAACACCTTCTAGGTTAGATACTTCTATTGGATCTTCTAGAGTATGTAATTTATTACCAATTATTAACTCTGAATCCTCGTCGGATAAATTTGTTACATCCCCAGGCTTTAGTTTATGAGGGATGAAGTAATTTTTCATAGATTACTTACTTCGAAAACCTTCTAAGAAACTTGATATAGTGGAGAATATTCCACCTATCGATCTCACTGGAACAATTACTTGTTCTTTTATTTCACCTGCTAAACTCTCTGCTGTATAAACTGTTCTTTTTGCAGTTGCGACAATTTCCTGAGCTTCGTCAAGAATATCAGTGGATTTACTTAATAGATTCTTGGATTCTTTTACTACGTCTCTCACTTCTACTACTGTATCTTTAGTCTCCTTTAATAGCATTGCTAGGTAATAGAAGATTAGGCACAAAAAGACTACAATAACAGTTACTATAGACATCCAAAAGATTGGAGGTATTGTTTCCATTGTTTTAAAATTTACAATTTAAATATCTTTACAATCATAGTATACTCTATTTAGGGAATAAATTGTAAGACCTGTATACTAGAAATTTTAATTTATGTATGTAACTACTAGACAGAAGAAAAAGATGATTCTTAATTTAGGTGGTATATTACTAATTATTTTATTAGTTGTAGGTGGGATTTTTCTTTTTATGAACATCTTTGATAGAGAAGAGACATCTTCCCCTCCTCAAGATGTTTTTGTTAGTAATCTATCTCCTGATTCTGTGAGTATAAGTTGGGTTGCTGAAGAAGAGGTTGAAGGATATGCTAAAGTGTATGAAGGTGATGAAGAAATAGGTGAGTTTCAGAGTGTGTGGGATGAGTCATCTAGGGTGCATTATGTTAATGTGGATGGATTACAACCTGATACAAAATATGATTTTAAGATATTTTCAGGTGATCAGATGTATGAAAAAAGTTCCGAGAGTGACTTTTCTTTTGAAACAACTCAGGATTTTGAAAGTAATTTTCCCTCTACGGTTGTTAGTGGAGACTTATCAGATGAAGTAAGTAGAGGTTTTGTATTTTTGGTGATTGAGGATTTTGCCAAAGAACCTATATCAACATATATCTCAGACGGTGGCAGATGGGATATGGATGTTTCTAAACTTGAGAGTGTTGTATTTGATGAAATAGATGATTTTGATGTTGCTAATATACATAATATTCAATTATTATTATATACACCTGAAGGGTCTCAAATCATGGGAGGTGAATGGAGTGAATTGTTTGATGAAAATAATGTTTTGCAAAAAGAGGTATCTCTGGATATGAATGTTAATATTTTTGGGAGGCTTATGGATTCAGAAATTATGGGTGAAACTTTAGAACCAGAACAACAAGAGGGTGTTGAAGAAGAATGGGATGAATATTATCATAGTAGTGAAGAAGAAGTTGAAGACGAAACTGAAGTTGAGTGGAGACCTCTTGTAAATACTGACAAATTATATGATTATGGTGTATATTAGTATAGATGAAGTTTAAAGTTTTTAAGAATCAAAAGTTCAAAGCGTTATTTTTTTTGTTTTGCGCATTTGTGTATTGTGTAGGTTTAGTATTTGTTTTTGGTTATGAAAGTAACAATGAAGGTTTTGAAAAGTATGACCAATCTCGTGAATCTAACGTTGAATTAGGTGAGTTTGAGTATGGTACGACGGATGTTTCGGAGGTTGAAGAAGCTTCTGTTGATATTAATACTGATAATGTGGAAAATGAAGAAGAGGGTGAGGTTTTGGGTTGGTTTTCGGGAAGGGGAACTTGTGAAGACACTGATTTGGGGCTTGAAAATCCTCAGTTCTTTTGTTCTGAACTTGACTTATCCACAGAATACAAAACTACAGAATACGTTAAACCCGATGCAGAAGTTGAATTAGTGGAAATTTATGCTCCAAGTGCTCTGTTTACTGGAGCTGGAAATCCTTTTGATAATTTAGTGCAAACAACTAATCCGGAAGGGAAAGTGGCATTTAGAAATGCTAGTGAAATAATAGATCCTGAATTTGATTACTCCGCGAGACAACCCCCTTTGAGCAATGTTGAGTCTGATGGTTTTGATAGGGAAACAGGTGAGTCAGATTCTGATCATGAACATTTTGTTATGCATGCACAATCATCGGGTTCTTTTGATAGTGAAGGTGTTGGACGTGTACCAATGGACACTGCTGAGGATGATATGTCTGTTTGCCCTCATGTGGTGAATGATGGGAGATTTAATGTAGAAAAAAGTAATGAATTAGGTAAAAGAGGGGTTGAAAGTGTTACACCTCCGGGACTATTAGATGGATTGAATGAACGTAGGGAGAATACGGAATTTTGTCAAAATCCACCCGAAAGAGTTATTCGTTTGAGTAAAGATGAATCTTTCCCGTTGTGTAAACCATCTATGTTTGAAAGGATATTGGGAACTTTAACATCAGCACTTCCTGGTGTAAGTTTAGATGTACGTATTTTCAGGTTTGAAGAGAGTGAAGACTATGCTGAAAAAAAGGTAGCTTTTAAAGGTGTTTTAATAGATGCCCCATTGGGTTCCGCTTCTGCTTGTGAAACTGATGCTTGTGGTATTAGATATACTGAAGCTGGGCGTTTATTAGGCTCACCTCCTACTATGACAGAAGATATGTCTTTGCCGGGTAGCGAAGATGACTATGTTGTAAATGATCCTATTTACTTGACAACTCCTTGTGAAGTTCGAGTAGATGATGATGAATTAATCGAAACTGAGTGTTATTGGGATTTATCTGCCTGGCAACACCTTTTTGCTTTAGAAGAAACTTTTACTTATCCTGGGCATGAAAATAAATATAGTGAAGAAGAATATTGGTGGCTTGTTGAGATGGAATTGAGGGGTATGAACGTTCAAGAAGCTTTGGAATGGAGAAATGACCCACATAATATACATAATCCAGAATATAGTCCTTATCCAGGTTCGAATTCTCGTGCTAATCCAGCTCCCGAATCTGAAGTTGTTACTGTTGATAAAGTAACAGATGAATATATAGATGAACTTATAGAAGAGGCGAGAGAGGAAGATGATGAATTTGAAGAGAAAGTAGATGTATTAAAAGATTATGCAAGTCAACATCCTGGTAGCCATATGCCTGATGATGATAGATTTCACGAGTATATTGCTTCTTTATCAAATCTTTTTCAGCAAGATGGGAAGCAGTTAGATTATAGGTTGCTTTATGCTATTGCTACTGCAGAATCTAGATTTGGTGTTACTAGTAATGTTGAAGGGCACAATGCTTGGGGAATGATGGATCCTGCGTCAAATTTTGAAAGAACCTCAAATTTTGAAGATTGGGAAACAGGTGCTTACGTGACAGCTAGGAATCTGTTTAATAATTACTATATGGGATGGAGAAATGTTACTGAGAGTGGTAATATAGATCATATGCTTGGGAATGATGGGATAATTGCAAACATAGGGCAGTATTATTGTCCTGTTGGTGCTGCTAATGATCCTGATAATTTGAATCGACATTGGAGAGGAAATGTAGAGGATGCAATGAAAGAAATGGGTGTTATAGAATAAATTTATTTAATTTTTGAGACCTAACTATTTATGTCTGTTGTAAAAAAAGGTTATTATTTTGGACAAGGAGCAGTTGAATTTTTCAAGAAAAAATCCGTTAAGAATTCTTTGTTGTTAGTTTTAGCATTTTTTCTTGTTATTGGATTTTTCTTTAATGAATATGCTCATAGTGATAATGGTAACGATGATCATGGTACCTATAATATAGGTGAAGTGTATAAAGAGATAGATGAACTATCTAGTTCGAGTACTGGCGTAGAGGGGCAACATAGTCATAAATCGCAGGGGTTTAGGTTGGCTGATACGACTGGTAGCCTTCTTGATCTCACGTATCCTCAAGGTAATGAAAATTACGATGCTATAGTTTCTAATCCTAATATATCTCCTGGAGCGAAACTTGGACTTCTAGGTTCAACAGAATTGGCTATACATTTAGCGATAAATTATAGACCGCAAGTGGATGTTTCTGAACATATGGCTCAGGAATGGGTCCCTAATTATGATCAACATGCAAGTAGTGTCTATGCGGATGATCCAGAGGGTGGTGGTTATCAAAGGCTCCAAGCGTCCGGGATAGATGACTTGTGGTCTATTACTAGAAATATAGCATATGTTTTATTTGTAATAGTGTTTATTGTAGCTGGATTTATGATAATGTTTAGGCACAAAATTGGTGGGCAAACTATGGTTACTGTGTATAATACATTACCTAATATTGTTATAGGATTAGTTTTGGTGACATTTAGTTTTGCTATTGTTGGTCTGATAATTGATATAGGTGGGGTTTTAATAAATGTTATTGCTTCATTTCTTGATATTGAAACTCGTATGGGGGCAGATCGAGTTGATCCAACTTCTCCATTAGGTATTTGGACTACCTATATGGACTTTGTTGGTGGACAGCTTCGTGATTTTTCAGGTTTAGGAGGGTTTGTGGATGGTTTTATGGACATGTTAGGTGCTGTTGCAGATTTTTTCCTTAGTGCTTTAATGGGGTCATTAACGATGCTTGTTGCTAGTATTTTGGTTGCATATGTTTCCATTAAAATTTTTATCACCTTGTTAAAAGCTTATGTTGGGATACTGTTTGATACAGTTGCTGCTCCAATAGTTCTTGCGATAGCTACTATCCCTGGGAAGCAAGGTATGATAAAAGATTGGTTAAACAGAGTTTTTAAAAATGTTGGGACTTTTGTTCTTGTTTTTCTTTTAATAAATTTACCTCTTTTTCTATGGCAAGGTCCTTATGAGTTTGATATGTTTGGAAGTGATTTAACTGCAGATACGATTGAAGCTCAAAACTGGGCTGTTGTTAGAAATATGGTTTCCGTTTCCTTGGGTATTTATCTATTGTTTATAGCTGGAAATGCTCAAAAAATATTAGAAGGATGGTTCCCTCAAACTGGTGGTAAAGGTGGAGCTGGAGCAGCAGAAGGAGCTATGGGAGATCTTAAGAAAACTCCAGGTATAGGTGGTTTCTTTGGTAAATAATTATCAAAATTAGAATATTATGGCTAAAGGTGGAAAGCAAACTCAAAATACTTCGGACTCCATATTTAACTTCATATTTAGTTCGGCTAAAAAGAATGTTCGGGATTCTAAACCGCCAGAACCCTCTGGTGCTACGGGTAATGAGATGGCTGATGGTTTAATGGAAGTAGCTGCAATGCCGGCAACTTATGCTAGTGAACAAGTATTCACTCCTATGGAAGAAATTCTTGATAATACCGTATTGGCCGGTGAAAAGGTGCGTATTGATTCTAAGAATGAAGTTGGGGTTAAGATAACAGCGAAGGATTTTTCTGATCCAAATGCTGCTTTGGAAAAGAGCTTAGCAAAAACCGAAGAAACTAAAGCGCAAGCTAAAAAACTAAATATGATAAGGGGGATAGGTGGGGCAATGGATATGGCAGTTGGTGCAATTGCAACTAAAAGGTTAATGAGACGTGAAGGTATTGACAGTGCGAAAGCAATGCAAATAGGTAGAGAGCTAGGAAATGAATATATGAAACAGGAGAAAAGAAATGAGAAAGCTCAAGAAAAAGCGAGTATAGGTGCTACATACCAGACCTTTATGGATTCAGATCTTGAAGATAAAGAGGTTGATAATATTGGAAAAATGTTCAATGGTGCTTTAGATGAGTCTAAGTTTAAACGGAGTGAGACAATGGTAGAAGTGAAGCGTCAAGCGAAAGAATATGCAAGTCAGTTTAGTGATCGCGAAGCTGCTAGACAGGCAGAATTGGAATATATGAGGAATCATGGTAGGCAAGCTGTTGGTAGGGATATAAAGGGGTATTTGGATAAGTATACGCAAAATATGAACATTACAGAAGAGCAAAAGAACTCTCTAGTAGATAATTATATGGATTTCGAAGAGAGAAGGAAACCTGGGACCATAGGTTCGGAGAGTTGGGATCTTGGAAATAGTGGTTTGGAGAAACAAAAGGGAGGGAAACTTAATTTTTCTCCGGAAACGTTAGAAGAAGACTTTAGGAAGTCTGATGATCCAGCCGATAGGTTTAGAGCTTTGAAATATGATGAATTAAAATCTAAACGCCTTTTTTATGCTCAACAATTAAATAGACTCGATCCTAATGATCCGAGATATCAAGAGTATATAGATAAACTTGGGGAAGTTGAAAAAGAGAGCCGTATCCTTGAAATTTGGCAACGTTCCAATGGATCAGATATGAAGTTTACTAGACTGCTTGGTGAAGCTAATCTTACTATGAGCTCCTTTAGAAATATGACTTCTGCAGAGGGGGGACTTGTGGCTATTATGAATGGAAAATTTTATGACGATAATTTTAATAAATGGAATCCTACCAAGGAAGTTGATGGTTTGAAGGTAGCAAAGAGTGATGATTCTAAGCGAGGGGTTTTAGGAACTAGAAGTCAAAGATTTCTTACAGGATTACACTATTTTACGCCTGCCTCTATGGCTAGAACTATGTTTGTTAATGGTGAAGGTTTCGAGTATTTAGCTTATGTTAGAGAAAGAAATCTTAAAAATTTAATAAGGCGTAACGATCAAACGATGTTAGATCTTGTGACTGATGATGCACACAAAGAAGCTTTTCGTAATTTAGGAATTAGTGTTGATAATAGGGAACAGGCATTACAAGATATAATGGATAATTATTCTGATACATTGGGAGAACTAAAAAGTAGAATGGATGATGGTAGGATAAGTAGCGAAACGGGAGAAAAACTTGTTAATAAGCTGACAAAAATGGAAGGTAAGCTTAAGGGTTCTTGGACTGCGAGATATGCGAGGAAGTTGCAGGGCTTTTGGAAAAAATTTAAAAATTCAAAATGGAATCCTGCTAATCTTTATAACCGATTTTTCAGAGGGACTTTAAAATGGACTTTAACCGTTTTTATGGGGAGAAGGTTGGCTAGTAGAGTTGCAAATAGTTTAGTTGGTGGGACTGCTGCGATAAGAACTATAATAAGGGCTGGAGTTCGTAAGGCTGTTCATGCTATTACACAGGCCCTAGGTTTAGCACTAGGTGGTGCTGCAAATGCCCTTATTTTCGTATTAACTGAGATAGGTGTATGGTTAGCAGAAAAACTTTTAAAGCCTGTAGCTCGTGTAGCTACCTTCTTATTTTTTGGTATACCATTGGTTGTGTTTTTTCTCATAATGGCACCTATAGTATATTTTGATAGCTTGAATCCTTTCAGCTCTACTTCAAGAGAATTTGACACAGCTTCTGCTGCAGCTCCAATATATTGTGAAGAGTGTGAGGGGGTTGTACAAGATGAGCATGGACCTTTTCCTGGAGAATCTCCCCCAGAATTTGCTTTAGAGGATATACCTGAAGGAGGGTTTGCTGACGATGTAGTATATTACCATCAGAATGATTCTCGATGGGGTGGTCAAAGTTATGGTAGTAGTACTATAGGACTAGGTGGTTGTGGACCTGCTTCGCTAGCTATGGTAGTTGATGGATTAACTGGAAGTGAAGAAACTCCTTTACAGGTGGCACGTTGGGCAGAAAGAAATGGACATAGAGTTGATGGTGTAGGAAGTGCTTGGACATTAATGACTCACGGAGGTAGTCATTATGGTTTAAATGTGACAACAGCTCAAAGTCCCGCCCAGGTTAGAACTGCCCTAGAACGAGATAATCCTGTCATAATATCTATGGGTCCAGGCGATTTTACTAGTGTAGGGCATTTTATTGTGCTTGTAGGTCTAGAAGATGGGCAAATTAGAGTTCATGATCCATATAGTGTATCTCGTACTGAGCAACTTTGGGATTTTGATAATGTTATGGCGCAGAGTAGGATTAATAGAGGTGGGGCGTGGATTTACTATTGATAAAATATGAGATGTAATGTATGTGTAAAAACTTTTTCTTTTTATTTATAATAATTTTTTCTTTTCTTCTGCTAACAAGCAGTTTGATTGAATTGTGGTCAGTTTCGGCAGAAGAAGATGAAATAATCTTTAGAAGACCACAGAAAATTTTACTTGTTCAATTAAATACTGAAAATCCATATATTACCTCTGATATAGAAACTTGGATGAATTTATTTGAATACTACTCTGCTACTAGGTTGGGTTTAAGAGAAGTACCTTTTGCTAATATAGTGGATAGACAAGGGCAAGTGGTAGAAGGAATCGATGACCCTGAAGGAACAGCACAATATATGGAAAATCAAGAAGGTGTGGTTTTAGTAGGCTACTTATCTCAGTCCTCTGATATTACATTGGCAGCTCAAAAAAGTTTAAAAGAGATTTTTCAGGGACATTCAAGAATTTATGGTATATCTAAAGAACAAGTCCAAGTTGTAGATCTCTCCTTAAGAACGTTTGAAGATGAACCACCTTTTTTTGAACACTCCCTTAGAGATGATATATTAACTCAAAATTTAAGCGCTTTTGTTGATGAAGTTGATTTCTCTGAAGATCCTCAGATGGAATTGGTAGGGGAGATAACAGATTTGCAATATAGTGGAAGGGTAAATGTAGGAAATACATTGGAAGTTAATCTCTCTTTAAAAAATAATGATGATTTCACATGGTATATTGATGACGGTATGATGTATCTATCTACGGCTGATAGTGAAGATAGTTCTTTTGCAATAAACGAAGATTGGAAAAGTTTTAGCATTCCTTTGGTAGTACAGTCTCAGATTATCCCATCTGGTGAAGAATTAGATGTATCGTTTAACTTGGGTGCTGAATTTATGCCACCAGGGAATTATAGCGAATCATTTAACTTTATTCTCTTGCCAGATAACGATGTTGATGGTACAGAATTTAATGTTGATTTTCAGGTTGTTGGTAATGGAGAAGAAGTAGTAGAAGTTCGTAGATCTGGAGGCTTAACTGTTTTTGATTGTCCAAGTCATACTTGTGAAGACGTTGGTACTGTTGAAGATAGATCTCGTCATTTAGTTTTAGATGAAGAGAATAGATGGTACAAAATAAATGTAAGGGGGATAGAGGGCTGGATAGCAGGTAATTACGTTTCTAGAGTAAACTAAATAAATTTCTTGTGAGTTAATTTATGAGTGTAGAAGATAGTATTACAGGAGGTTTAAATCCTCCGCAAAGGAAAGCTGTTGTCACAACTAAAGGTCCACTTTTAGTCTTTGCAGGTGCTGGTTCGGGAAAAACTCGAGTTATTACCAATAGATGCGCATATTTAATAGCCAAAGAAGGTGTGTCTCCAAATAATATATTATCTGTAACTTTTACTAAGAAAGCAGCAGAGGAAATGACAGAAAGAATCTCTCAAATGCTTGAATCTATGAATATTGTTGGTAAATCTAGACCATTAATTGGAACATTTCATTCTATTGCTGCTCAGATTTTAAGGGAAGATGGAGATAAAATGGGTATATCAAAAACTTTTTCAATATATGATACAGATGATTCAGAAAAACTCATTAAAGAAATAATGATAGAGCAGAATATAGATGTGAAGGAATTTAAACCAAAAGCAATTTTAGGAATGATAAGTAGTGCAAAGAACGATTTGATAGGTCCAAAAGATTATTTAATTTACAATTCAGGCTTTATCGAAGATATGGTTGGTGAAATATATCCCGAATATCAAAAGCGACTACATGGGTCTAATGCACTAGATTTTGGAGATTTACTATATCAGGTTGTTAACTTACTAAAAGAACATCCTGAAGTTTTAGAAAAATATCAGGAGAGATTTAAATATATAATGATTGATGAATATCAAGATACCAATAAAGTACAATATGAGTTTGTTAAATTATTATCTTCTAAATATCAAAATGTCTGTGTTGTTGGAGATGACGATCAAGGAATTTATGGTTGGAGAGGGGCAGATATTAAAAATATTATTGCTTTTGAAAAAGATTTTCCTAAAACACAAGTCGTAAAACTAGAACAAAATTATCGCTCTGTTAATAATGTTATTGAAGCTGCAGTTTCAGTTATTTGTGCAAATCATGATAGAGTTGAAAAAAAGCTTTGGACGGAAAGGGAACCGGGAGACCCAATTACTGTTTATCAAGCTGAAGATCATAAAAAAGAAGCTCAGTATGTAGTTAGTGAAATAGTAGATTTGAAGAGAAAAGGATATTCATTAAGCGATATGGCTATATTATACAGAACTAATTTCCAATCAAGGATTTTTGAGGAAGCATTGATTAGTAATGGTATGCCATACAAATTAGTTGGAGGTTTTAAATTTTATGAGAGGAAGGAAATAAAGGATATTTTAAGCTATATGAGATTTATAAATAATCCAAAGGATGATTTAAGTGTATTAAGAATTATAAATACCCCACCTAGAAAAATGGGCCCATCTTCTGTACAAAAACTTATGGATATTTCAAAAGAATTACAAATTTCTTTAGGTGAGGTTATAGTAATAGGGTATAGCTTTTTAAATGATCTGGATTTAGAAATTTCTGAAATTAAGAATGATTCTAGGATAGAAGAGTATTCTGAAATTTTAAAGAAATATCAAAAAACAATTAATCTTTTAGGCAGTTTGTATACTGAGTGTAGAGACAGTGATGTTGTTTCTATTGCGAGTAGAATTTTAGAGAAAACAGATTATGTAGATTGGATAGATGATGGTTCAGAGGCTGCTGAGTATAGGAAAGAAAATATTCAAGAACTTAAAAATCTAGCAGCCAGTTATATTGAAAAAGATGAAGAAGATTCTTTGAATTTGTTTTTAGCGGATATTACTTTGATAGAACAGGAACAAGAAAATATTGAGGATGATAAGAATAATATAACCTTAATGACCTTACATTCTTCCAAAGGTTTAGAATTTCCTGTTGTATTTCTTGTAGGATTGGAAGAGGGATATTTACCTCATTCTAGATCTTTTGTTAGTGAAAAGGAGTTGGAAGAAGAAAGGAGGTTGTGTTATGTTGGAATTACTAGAGCTCAGGAAAAATTATTTATGACCTTTGCTGAGAGTAGATTTACTGTTAGTGGTATGCAAGAAAGAATGCCATCTAGATTTTTATCAGAAATACCTCAAGATATTTGTGAATTCTATAGTTGGAAAAGTTAAATGTCATTATAGTACTTATTTGCGCAGGCTGGCCAGTGATGTTTAAAACCACCGTTTTGAAGAATTTCTAATGCTGCTTGTATTTGATTTTCTACTTCCCAAATATTCCCATCTCCATATTGCTTAAATGTTGGTTTGCTAAATTGCAAGATCCCAAAGTATTTATTATTGTTGTTAGCATTTGAATTACAATTGGATTCGCATTGTATTAAAAACGAGAGTTTTTGTTGTTGACTTTGTTTTTCTGTATTATTCTCTATTATTTTTACAAAATCTTCACATTCATTTTTCTTTCGGCTCCTTATTGGTTGGTAGTTGAGATCCCCAAGTTTTTTTTCATATTCTTGCTCTATATCTTGCTTTGTGGACTCTGTAATATTTAAATTGGTGTGTTGTACAAATAGATTTTGTTCTGACCCGTGGATAATAGTATTGTTTACACCTACTACTAATAGAGTAGATAGAGCGATAAAAATTATTAAGGGGGATTTTTTAAAATGTCCTCTTACCAATTTGAGAAGAGGGGTATTCATTTGTGTATATTTAAATATTATTCCTGTTGACTACTTTTTGTTTTATTACTGGGGTAATCGAACAAGACGGAGGCATTATATCACACAATTGACTAATGTCTATAGTAAGTGTATTATCTCTTCAGTATTACATTTTAATAGCATTCTTATGAAGAAAAATTTTTTGATTTGTCTGTTGGTTATTTTAGTTTCGTCTTTTTTGTTTACAGGTTGTACAAATGATGAAATGGTAGAATTAATTGATGGTTTGTTAGAAGAAGGTAACCAGTTATATAAAGAGGAGAGGCAGTACAAAGAAGCTGTTGAAGTTTTCGGAGAGGTTTTAGAAAATGATCCTACAAATGTAGAAGCCTATGCAGGTATAGTATCTATACTTTTGGATAAGGGCTATATGGAGAAAGCTGAGAATGTTGCTAACGAAGCGTCTATGAGAGTTAGTGGAGAGGATGCTGCTCATTTATTTACGAAAGTAGGAAATAAGTTTTACGAGATTGAAAAATATGAAGAAGCGGATAGATTATATGAAAAGGGGGTTGAACAAGATAGAGCTTATTACAAACTTAACTTGGCAAAAGCTAGATTAGAAATTAGTCAAGAGGATGTGGATAGTGCAAGGAGAACAATAGATAATATTGGTGGTTCAGATAGAGAAAAACCAGACTATATACTGCTAAAAGCGTATCTTACAAAAGATGATTGGGATGATATTAGGTATTTGGTTGATCAGATAGATACCGATGAAATAGAGGAGGATAGTCTTCTTGAGAGGGTTGAGAATTTGAAGAAGATAGATGATTTGGATGAAGATGAGGGTGATTTGTATAAAGTGGCCTATCTTGCTAGAGAATATATAAATTGGGGATATCCCTATTTAGCGATAGATTTGTTAACTGATTATGAGGAAGAAATTCAAGAGTATTGGGAGGGGCAATATTATTTAGGGAAGGCGTATTTCGATCATGGTAATTTAGATAAAGCTTTGGATTATCTCGGTGATGCAGAAGTTTTGGGTGTTGACGATCCGGGACTTGATTTAATGTTAGCCCGAGCATATTTCTTAGAAGGTAATGTTGACCAGGCTTTGGGGTATTATGAAGACGCAATTTCTCAGAAAGATCTTTCCGACAGAAATGATATAGCTGAGGAGTATATCCAGGTATTAATGGATACGAATATGATGAGTAGAGCAAAAGATACGTTGAAGGATATTGCTGAGCAAGATGATAATCCTTGGGCATATGTTTTATTGTGTACAATTGCTTATGAAAATGAAAATTTTCAAGAATTAGCTGAGTACATTGATGCTTTAGAAGAATATGATCAGATAGACAAAGAGGAAGAAAAAGGCCTTGTAAGATACAAGCTTTATTATGCTATAGAGCAGGAAGATGATGAAGTTGAGGAATTGTTGCAAAAATACAAAAAGCTGGATGAGCACAACCCTGAAGTTTATTTTTTAAAGGGTAAATTTGCTAAGGAACAGGAAGAGGACGTACAAGACATTAAGGATTATTTGTATAGAGCCATAGAGGTAGACCTAGAAGGTGAAGTGACTGAGGAAGCGCGGCGAGTGTTGGCGAATATCTAATGGTCTGTTATAATCGCCTTGTGTTTTTGGAATATCTTAAATTTTACTGATTGTTTTTATGTCGAAAGTCAGTTATGACGTTAAATTTGACCTTGATAAAGTAAGGAATATTGGAATTATCGCACATATAGATGCGGGTAAAACTACAACAACAGAAAGATTGTTGTATTTTACTGGGCAGAAACATAAAGTTGGGGAAGTTCATGATGGTCAAGCGACAACCGATTTTATGGATGAAGAAAAGGATAGAGGAATTACTATTATGTCTGCAGCTGTTACTTGTTTTTGGAATTATAGAGGTGATGATTATAGGGTTAATATAATAGACACTCCCGGACATGTTGATTTTACTGCTGAGGTTGAAAGGTCTTTAAGAGTTTTAGATGGAGCAGCTGTTATCTTTGATGGGAAAATGGGGGTAGAACCTCAATCAGAGACAGTTTGGCGTCAAGCAAGCAAGTATGGTGTTCCTAGAATTTGTTTTGTTAATAAGCTAAATCTTGTAGGAGGTGACTTTTTGATGAGTTTGGACACTATAAAAGAGAGATTGTCGAATAAAGCTGTTGCAATTTGGCTCCCTATTGGTAAAGAAAGTAAGTTGAGAGGTTTTGTCGATCTTTTGGAGAAGAAGGCATATACGTATGAAAGTGTTCAAGATCAAGAATTAAAGGAAGAAGAAATCCCCGCTGAAATGCAAGAGAATGTTGAGAAATATAGTGAAGAACTTATAGAAAAAATTGCTGAACAAGACGATAGTTTAATGGAAAAATATCTGAATGGAGAAGAATTAAGTTTAGATGAAATGCTTAGTGGTTTAAGAAAAGGCGTTATAAACGGAACCCTTTACCCTGTAATGGGTGGAGATTCTAGAACTCCAGTGGTAACAAAATTTTTAGATATGGTTTCCCAGTGTTTACCTTCTCCTGTGGATATTGATGCTATTCAAGGTGTCGATCCTAAAACAGAAGAAGAAATTGAAAGAAAAACTAATGAAGAGGGGCCTTTTTCTGCCTTACTATTCAAAATAGTAAATGATCCTCATATAGGTAATTTATCGTATATCAGAGTTTATTCGGGTAAAATTACTGCTGGAAGTTATGTATATAATTCTACCAAAGGAGTGAAAGAAAGAGTTGGTAGACTCATAATGATGCATGCTAATCAGCGAGAAGAGGTTAAAGAGTTAGGAGCAGGAGGGATAGGAGCTGTTGTTGGACTTAAAGATTCTACTACAGGTGATACTCTTTGTGATGAGAAACAACAGATTATTCTTGAACAGATACAATTTTCTGATCCCGTTGTATCTCAAGCAATTGAGCCGGTGACTAAATCTGATGAGGATAAATTGAGTGAGGCCTTAGCTAAGCTTGTAAAAGAAGATCCTACAATTCGCGTACAATCTGATGAAGAAACTGCGCAAACGATCATTTCTGGTATGGGAGAACTACACTTAGAAATTTTAATAGGTAGATTGAAAAGTGAGTTTGGTGTAAGTGCGAATGTTGGACGTCCTCAAGTTGCATATAGAGAAACGATCACTAAATCAGCAGATGCCGAAGGCCGTTATATCAAACAATCTGGTGGTAGAGGACAATATGGTCATTGTAATATTAAAATTGAACCAAATGAAAGAGGTGCAGGTTTTGAATTTCATGACAAAATTAAGGGTGGTGTAATTCCAAAAGAGTTTATTCCTTCAATCAAAAAAGGTGTGGAAGAAGTTATGAATACGGGTGTTATTGCTGGGTATCCAGTAGTTGATTTGACGGTTACAGTTTATGATGGTTCTTATCACGAGGTGGATTCTTCTGAATCTGCTTTTAAAATTGCAGGTTCTATGGCTTTTAAAGATGGTTGTAAAAAAGCAGACCCTGTTCTACTCGAACCTATAATGTTTGTTGAAGTTATAGCCCCTGAAGAATTTATGGGAGATGTAACAGGTTCTCTTAGTAGTAAAAGAGGTGTGATTAATAATACGGAAACACGAGGTGGGCTCCAAGTAGTTTCTGCGCTTGTACCATTAGCGGAATTATTTGGCTACACTACACACTTAAGATCTATTACTAGTGGTCGTGGAAATGCTACTATGGAGATGTCTCATTATGCGGAGGTTCCTAAAAATATATTAGAAGAGATTATAGAGAATAAGGGGTAGTTTTGTATTGGATAATTAAAAATGTTTTAAAAAGACTTGAAAGAGGAGGCATATTTTGATAATATTGTCCTCAGTTTCAATCTGCTTTGAAAATAATTAAATTTTTAATATAAAAAGTTATGGCGGATAAATTTGAAAGAACAAAACCCCATGTCAATATTGGGACCTTGGGGCATATTGATCACGGTAAGACTACACTTCTTCGTGGCGTTTTGCAGGTGTATGCTAGTGACCCCAATAAGATGATTGACAAATTGGATAAGGATCCGACTTCAAGGGAGAAGAGTATTACTATTGCTGTTGCTCACGTGGAGTTTGAGACTGAGAATAGGCATTATGCATTAGTGGATTGTCCTGGACATAAGGACTACATTAAAAATATGATCACTGGTGCAGCTCAGATGGATGGAGCAATTTTAGTTGTTTCTTCAGCGGATGGTGCAATGCCTCAGACAAGAGAACATATCTTGTTGGCTAAGCAAGTAGGTGTTCCTAAGATTTTGGTATTTATTAACACTTTTGGAGAAACTGATGAGGAAATTTTGGAATTGATTAAATCTGATGTTCAAGATTTGCTTGAAAAATACGGTTATGATAAAGATTGTCCAATAGTCGTTGGTGATGCCTTGAAGGCTGAAAAAGGTGAAGAAGAAGGGTTGGAATCAGTTAAGGAGTTAATGAAAGCGGTTGATGAATATATACCAGTGCCTGAGAGACCTGTAGATCAGGATTTCCTCATGCCTATAGAAGATGTCTTCTCTATAGAAGGGCGAGGTACAGTTGTTACAGGAAGAGTTGAAAGAGGTAAGGTTAAGGTTGGTGAAGAGGTTGATATATTAGGTATGGGAAGGGAGAATCAAACTACAGCTGTAACTGGTGTTGAAATGTTCAACAAGTCTTTAGAAGAAGGTTTAGCTGGAGATAATGTCGGGGTGTTGTTAAGAGGTCTAAAGAGAGAGGATGTTGAAAGAGGGCAAGTATTAGCGAAAAAAGGTTCGATTAGTACTCACTCTGAATTTAAGGCAGAGATATATGTTCTAAGCAAAGAAGAAGGTGGTAGACATACTCCTTTTGTTAGCGGTTACAAACCTCAGTTTTATGTAAGAACTGCGGATGTAACGGGAGAAGTCACCTTACCTGAGGGTGTGGAGATGGTTATGCCAGGTGATAATACTGAGATTGATGTTAAGTTGCTATCTTCGGTGGCTTTGGAAGAAGGTTTGCATTTTGCTATTAGAGAAGGAGGGCAAACCGTAGGAAAAGGAGTGATTACCAAGATTACCAAGTAGGCTATGTTGAGAGAGAGGGATAATCCCTCTCTCTTAATATGTTGTTTAATATTAGCTCTTTTTGTGTTTTATGGTTAAAGAGATAGAAAGTATAAGAGTGAAGTTGCAGGGATATGATTCTGTAGTCGTAGATAGATCTGCGAAAAGCATAATGGAAACGGCAATAGGGACTGGTGCTAAAGTCACAGGCCCTATACCGCTACCTACAAAAAGAAAGAGGTTTACTGTCAATAGATCGCCTCATATATATGGGAGTTCTATGGAGCACTTTGAAGTTAGGACGCATAAAAGGATTATAGATATTGTAGAGCCTACTGCTAAGACCATAGACTCTTTACAACATCTTCAGATGCCTGCAGGTGTTGAAGTTGAAATTCAATAGATCTGCCGTTACCGTAAAAATAATGATTTAATATTATTAAAATGAAGGCTATTTTGGGAAGAAAAAAAGGAATGACTCGTATTCTTGAGGATGGTAAGGCCATCCCAGTTACTGTTATTGACACTTCAGACTGTGTAGTTGCTAACGTAGGTGAAGGAATGGTTGAATTGGGTATTAATAAAAAGAAGGGGAATAAAGCTGAGGTAGGAAGGTATAAAAGCTTGGGTTTTGTACCTAAATTTACGAAAAAGTTTAGATCAAATGATGATATTTCCAAGCTAAAGGTTGGAGATAAAATCGAGGCATTAAATTTTTCTGTAGGAGATAAGGTTTGTATAAAAGCCAAATCTAAAGGGAAGGGGTTTGCTGGTGGTGTAAAGAGATGGGGTTTTTCTGGAGGGCCAAAAACTCATGGGCAGTCAGATTCTCATAGGGCAATCGGTTCAATAGGTTCAGGGATGCAGACTGCGAGGGTTTTTAGAGGCAAAAAAATGCCAGGACGTATGGGTGGAGAAAATATTACAATGAAGAACAAGAAGATTGTTGATATAGTTGATGATTATTTATTGCTTACTGGTACTGTGCCCGGTTCAAATGGTGAATTTGTATTAATTTATGCACAAAAAGAAGATGAAAGCTAAATTATTGGATAACAAAGGAAAAGATACAGGTGAAAAAGTAGATTTGGATAAAAATGTTTGGGAAGTTGAAGAGAACCCTGATTTGATTGCTCAGGTACTTTATGTTTTTAATTCAAACAAAAGACAGGGAACTGCAAGTGCTAAGGGGAGAGGAGAAGTTTCTGGAGGGGGACGCAAACCTTGGAGACAAAAAGGAACAGGTAGAGCAAGAGCAGGTTCCATAAGATCTCCGTTATGGTCTAAGGGTGGTGTAGTGTTCCCACCCACGGGTAGAAATTGGAAGAGAAAGATAAATGAGAAGATGAAAAAGAAAGCTGTAGCTTCAGTTTTATCTTCTAAATTAAGAGAAAATGCTCTAGATTTTGTTAAATTTGGGAAGAATACCAAACTAAAAAATCTAAGAAACGATATTTCAAAAATTACGGGAGGTAGAAAGACCTTGATTGTTTCGGATAATGATGATGTTTTAATGTCTCTTAGGAATATTAAGTCTTTTAGAACGGCTAAACCCTCTTATTTAAATATTTATCAATCTATGGATAATGATAGGGTGATTGTTGATGAAAGTGCTATTAAAATCATTGAGAAAAGATTGAGTAATGAAAAGAAATAATGTTGATATAAAACCGCATATTACAGAAAAAACTTATCAAATGGCAAATGATTTGAATAAATATGTATTCAAAGTAAAGGGGGAAATGAACAAAATTGAATTAAAAAAATACATTGAGAATAAGTATAAAGTAAAGGTTGAAAAGGTTAATAGTTTAGTAAAGCCAGGTAAAAAACATATTGATTGGAGAAGAAGAAAGATGTATCGAAAGAGTGATGAAAGAAAGTACGCTGTACATTTGAAAAAAGGTGATAAGATAGATGAATTTTTGAATCAGTAATTTATGAGTATAAAAGCTTTTAAACCAACAACATCTACACTGCGAGGTACTAAACTTGAGGACCGTTCTCATTTGCGAAAGGATAGTGGTCCCAAATCATTAACTATTGCAAAGAGAAAAAAGTCTGGAAGAAACAATCAGGGTAGGATAACTATGAGACACAGAGGAGGTGGAGTTAAAAGGAGAATAAGGGTTGTGGATTTTAAAAGAGACAAGTTTGATATACCTGCAAAAGTTATTGGATTCTATTTTGATCCTAATAGATCTGCTCATTTAGCTCTGTTACAGTATGCAGATGGAGAAAAAAGGTATATAATTGCACCTAAGAATCTTAAGGAAGGTGACACTGTCATCTCGGGGGAGGAAGCTGATATTTCGGTAGGTAATGCTATGAAAATAGGAAATGTCCCTCCTGGTTCGGAAGTTCATTGTGTAGAAAGTGTTCCTGGCAAAGGGGCTGTTTATGGCCGTTCTGCTGGTGATGCAATTATTGCACAAGGTAAAGATTCTAGTGGTAAATATGTGCAAATTAAAATGCCTTCTCGTGAGATTAGGTTGGTAAATGTAAACTGTATGGCTACACTAGGAAGGATTGGAAATGAAGATAGAATGCATATGAAATATGGTAAAGCAGGAAGACGTAGACTTCTTGGTTGGAGACCATCCGTTAGAGGAAAAGCTATGCATCCAGGACAACACCCTCACGGTGGTGGTGAAGGTAAAGGAGTTATAGGTAAGGCTAAGGATATTTGGGGACATAAATTGCACAAGAGGACGAGAAAGAATAAAAAAACTGAGAATATGATTATTAAACGAAGAAGGTCTAAACAAAGACCACATGCGAAGAAGTAAATAATATAATTTAAAATGTATAATGGCAAGGTCACTAAAAAAAGGACAATATACAGATAAAAAGCTTGAAGAAAAGGTTAAGAAAGCAAAAGAAACTGGAGATAGGACACCTATCAAGACGTGGTCAAGAAGAAGTGTTATTACTCCTGAAATGGTAGGTTTAACTATTTCGGTACATAATGGTCGTAAACATGAAAACGTTTTGATTATGGAAAATATGGTAGGACATAAGTTGGGAGAGTTTGCCCAGACAAGGACATTTAGAGGTCATGCGAAGAAAGGAAAAATTTCTAAAGTTTATGGAGGTAGTGGTAGATTTGAAGAATAGAATTTATGGAAAAGAAAATATATAAAGCACAACAGAAAAATGTCAGCCAATCACCTCAAAAACTTAGGTTGGTGGCCGATGTTGTGAGGGGGAAAGATGTGGAAAGGGCTGATAATATATTGCGGTTTTTGAATAAAAAAGGTGCAGGTATAGTTTTAAAGTGTTTGAGAAGTGCGGTTGCAAACGCAAAAGATAAGGATGGTGTTGATGATTCTAAACTATACATCTCATCTATAACAGTTGATGAGGCTCCTACGTTAAAGAGAGTGAGGTTTGAATCAAGGGCTAAGGTTGCAACTATAAATAAAAGGAGGTCTAATTTAAATATTGAATTATCTATAAAACAATAACTTATGGGACATAAAATAAATGCAAATGCTCTAAGAATAGGAATAAATAAAGATTGGAAAGCATCTTGGTTTTCTAGAAAAGATTCGCAGTACAGGAGTAACGTGGCAGAGGATTTAGAAATCAAAGATGATGTTAGAAGAGCTTTTGGACAAGCTGGGTTAGATGCAATATTTCTTCTTAGACAAGGCCAAAAGATAGAAATAGAAGTTAAGGTTGCAAGACCCGGAATTGCAATAGGAAGGGGAGGGGAAGGTATAGAGAATGTTAAAAAAGAATTGAGTGAGAAGTTCAAAAAACCAATAGAAGTAAAAATCTCTGAAGTAAAGAAAGGTGATACTTCAGCTCGCATAATAGCTAGAAGTATTGCTGATGGTATAGAAAAAAGGCAACCTCCGAAGCTCTTGATGATGAGTTTTAAGGAGAAAGCTATGGCGGCAGGTGCTCAAGGAATAAAAATTTGGGTTTCCGGTAGAATAGGTGGAAGCAGTCAGGCGCGTTTAATGAAAGTTTCTGAGGGCTCTGTTCCTTTGCATACTTTGAAGGCGGATATAGATTATGCAAAAGAAACAGCTCAAACTTTAGATGCAGGTTTACTTGGTGTTAAAGTTTGGGTTCATCATGCCCAGGATAAGGATGAAAATAAACAAGATTCAAAGACAAAAAGGTAATTTTATAACACTCTATTATGTTACAACCAAAGAAACAGAAATATCGAAAACAATTTAGAGGCAAGATGGGTGGTGTTGCAACAGCAAATAATGAAGTAATGTATGGTGATTATGGTCTAAAATCTCTTGATAGTAATTGGGTGAGTTCGCGTCATATTGAAGCAGCTAGAAAAACAATGGCTGGTGCAACTAAAAGGAAAGGAAAAGTTTGGATTAAGATATTTCCCGATAAGCCATATACTCAAAAACCGAATAATTCGAAAATGGGGCAAGGAAAAGGTGATGTAGAAGGTTTTGTTGCTGTTGTAAAACCTGGGACTGTAATGTTTGAAATAGCAGGGGTAAATGAAGATCTTGCAATGAAGGCATTGAGATTGGCTGCATATAAGTTGCCGGTAAAAACTAAGATTGTTAAAAAACTTGAAATATAATGGATATTAAAGAAATAAGAAAATTAAAAGATGAAGATTTAGAGAAAGAGTTAGGTCAGCTACGCTCTCAACTGGAGCAAGTAAAGCAGGATATAGAGGTTGGGAAAGAAAAAAATGTTAGAAAAACCTTGAGAATAAAGAAAAATATTGCTAGAATACTCACTGTTTTAAATGAAAGGAAAGTAGAAAATGAATCAAAAGAAAAGTAAAAAAGAAAATAGAAGAAGATTTGAAGGCGTTGTTGTAGGTAATAGAATGGATAAAACCGTTAAGGTCTTGGTTGAGACAAAGAGAATTCATCCTAAATACAAAAAGGTTGTGGGATACAGAAAAGTTTATTTCGCTCACACAGATAAGGAGTTGAATGAAGGAGATGTTGTTACTATAAAAGAAAGTAGACCATTTTCGAAACACGTTAAATGGGTTGTAGTTTAATATAGTTATAAAAAATGATTCAAAATAATACAAAAGTAACAATTGCAGATAATAGTGGTGCCAAAGTTGGAAAGATTATAGGGCTAAAAGGTAAGTCTAATGCTAAATTTGGGAAAATAGGTGATGTGGTGGTCTTGTCTGTACAAAAAGCAATCCCTAGAGGAGCTATAAAAAAACATCAAGTAGAAAAAGGGGTTGTTGTTAGGACAAAGAAAGAGCAGAGAAGGGATGATGGGACGTATATAAAATTTGATGATAATGCTGTAGTGTTAATAGATGAAAATAAAAAGTTGCCTAAGGCTACACGTATTTTTGGTCCTATTGCTCGGGAATTAAAAGAAAAAGGTTTTGATAAAATAATTTCTTTAGCACCGGAGGTATTATGAAGGTAAGAAAGGGAGATACAGTAAAAGTTCTTTATGGTAAAGACGCTGGCGTTCAAGGGAAGGTTATAGATGTCTTACCAATTGAACAAAAAGTTGTCGTAGAAGGCGCAAATATATACAAGAGACATGTGAAGGGAGATGGTAAAACGAGGCAATCGGAGATAGTTGATATTGCAAAGCCAATGAAGGCTTCCAAGGTTATGTTGGTTTGCCCTGCTTGCAAAAAAACTACAAGGATAGGAATTAATAGGAATGCTAAAAAGAAGGGTAGAGTATGTAAAAAGTGTAGTAAAAGTGTAGATATTAACTTTGAAGAAAAAGAAGAAAAAAAAGAAAAACAACAGAGTAGTAAATCTACGAAAAATAAAACTAATAAATCAAAGAAAAAAGATAAATAATGAACAGATTAAGAGAAGCATACAAAAATAAATATAGGGACGAACTAAAAAAAGAGTTAGGGCTTAAGAGCACTATGGCTGTACCTAATTTGGAAAGAATTGTTGTTAATTCTGGGGTTGGAGAAGCTGTAGATAACAAGCAAGCTTTGGAGGATGTGATAGAAATAATGACTTTGATTACTGGGCAAAAACCGGTTGTAACTAGTGCTAAGAAAGCCGTTTCTTCTTTTAAGATTCGTGAAGGTAATGAAATAGGTGTGAAAGTTACTTTAAGAGGTGATAGAATGTGGGATTTCTTTGATAAATTGGTGAATATTACTTTACCTAGGGTTAAAGATTTTCACGGTTTATCTCCAAAATCTTTTGATGGGAGTGGGAATTATTCGATTGGTATAGAGGATCATGTTGTTTTTCCTGAGATTGATCCTAATAAAGTACAAAAACTTAGAAGTCTACAAATTACTCTTGTAATTTCAGGAAATAGCGACGATAATTCGAAAGCGTTTTTAGATAAATTTGGTTTTCCTTTTAAAAAAGATGGCAACTGAAGCAAAAAAAGCACAAGAGAAAAAGTTAAAAAAGTCGTCTAAATTTAGTTCTAGGATTTATAACAGGTGTAATAGGTGTGGTAGACCTCGTGGATATATTAGAAAATTTGGTTTGTGTAGGATCTGTTTTAGAAATTTAGCTCATGAAGGAGAATTAGTTGGTGTAAGAAAATCTAATGTGTAAATTACTTTAAATTAGTAGATTATGGTAAACGATATAATTGCAGATTTTTTAGCAAGAATGCAAAATGGAATAATGAGAAGAAAGAAGGATGTTATAGTTCCAAAATCCAGGGTTATAATTGATATGTTGGAAATTTTAAAAAAGGAAAAAATGATCTTCGATTACGAGATTAGGGACTATGATGTCTTAGTTCAACCTTATTACAAGGAAGGAGAGCCTGTTGTGGAGAATTTTAAGAGAGTGAGTAGTTCAGGGCAGAGAATTTATGTAAAAGCTTCAGATATCAAACCTGTTATGAATGGTCGAGGTATCGCTATTATTAGTACATCACATGGGTTAATGACAGGGGCTTTAGCCAAATCTAAATCCATAGGTGGTGAATATATTTGTAATGTTTGGTAACTTTTATGTCTAGAATAGGATCTGAACCTGTCAAAATTGAAGAAGGAGTTAAAGTGGAAAAAGGAGATAAAAAACTTTTATTTTCTGGTCCTCAAGGTAATTTGGAATTAACTTTACCTGATGGGGTGGATGTGGAAATAAAGGATGATGAAATTGTTGTTATTAAGAAGGTTGAGAATAATAAAATTCATGCCTTATGGGGAACTGTGAGATCTTTGATAGCTAATAATATTGAAGGTGTAGCCAAAGGGTTTCAAAAGAAATTGGAATTATCAGGTGTTGGATATAGAGCTAAATTAGATGGGACAACTTTGGAAATGTCTCTTGGTTGGAATCACCCAATTATTGTTGAGCCACCTGAGGGTATAGTTTTTGAAGTGCCAGATGATACTACTATAATTGTAAAAGGTTCGGATAAACAATTAGTTGGGCGTGTAGCTAGCCAGATACGTGAATATAGGAAGACTGAACCTTACAAAGGAAAAGGTATTAAATATGAAGGTGAAAATGTTAGGAGGAAAAGTCCTAAAAAAGTTGGAGCTTAATTGATATATATTTATTAATGAAGGGGAAACAAAAAACAAGAAAAAAAAGGAAAATGCATATCAGGAAGAAGTTAAAAGGAACTTCTGAAAGACCAAGGGTGTTTGTTTTTAGAAGTAACCAGTATGTTTATCTAGGAGTTGCAAATGATGATGAGGGGAAGGTGTATTTCTCTCTAAAGGGAGGTAAAAATAGGGCAGCTGCTGTTGAGTTGGCTAAGAATTTTGCCAAAAAATTAAAAGAGAAGAAAATAGATAAAATAGTTTTTGATAGGGGCGGATACAAATATGCGGGAGTTGTAAAAGTAATGGTTGAAACTCTTAGAGAAGAGGGTATAATTGTCTAATTTATAAAAAAGGCTTATGTTTAAGGATAATAAAAATAATTCAAAATATGAAACTAGAACAGTTGATATTCGTAGGGTAGCAAAAGTTACTTCTGGGGCTAAGAGGTTGAGGTTTAGTGCTATTGTAGTAGCTGGTGACAGAAAAGGTTTAGTAGGTGTAGGTTTGGGTAGGGGAAATGATACTCGTAGTGCGATAAATAAAGGGGTTAACGTTGCTACTAAAAATATGAAAAAGGTTCAATTGGTGGGTGATACAATACCCCACGAGGTTCTTATGAAGGAAGGTGCAGCAAAGATATTGTTAAGACCAGCGAGACCAGGTACAGGGATTATTGCAGGTCCTTCGGCTAGAGCTGTATTAGAATTGGCTGGAGTGGAAAATGTCTATGCAAAAATTCTCGGGTCAAATAATCTTGTGGCTAACACCTATTGTACTTTTGAAGCGTTAAAATCCTTAAGAAATGAAAGGGTGTTAGACAAAATGAATAAAATGAAGGAGAGGATTGGTTTGAAAGAAGAGTTAGATAAAGAAAGGAAGAAAAAAGAAGATAAGAAGAAAAAGGAGAAGGAGAAGGAGAAGAAGAAGAAAAGCAAGAAGCAAAGTAGAAAAGTGGAAACTCAGAAGAGATCAAAAACCAGAAGGAAACCTAATAATGTTAAAAAAGATAATATAAAGAAATCTGATAAGAATGAAACTGGAAAAAATACCAAAACGTAAGAAACGAAGATATGTCGGTAAGAGAGTTGGACGTGGATATGGCTCTGGTGTTGGTGGGCATACATCTGGTCGTGGTGAGAAAGGGCAGAAGTCTAGAAGTGGACACAAATCCATGGCGTTATTTGCAGGAGGTGACCGCCCTTTCCATAGAAAGACTCCTAAGTATAGGGGTTTTAAAAAGAAAGACAAGGTTGTGTATACTGCGGTCAATCTGTCTGATTTAGATAGATGTTTTAAATCAGGCGAGAAGGTTAATATAGATACATTGAAAGAGAAAAAGCTTATTGGAAAGAGAGATAGTAGTGTTAAGATATTAGGCAAGGGGCAGTTAAATAAGAAGATTGTGGTACAGAGTATACAAACCTCACAGTCTGCCCGTGAGGCTATTGAAAAGGCTGGAGGTGAATTGGAGTAATATTTGAAAAAGGTTGTTTAGAAACATGTTAGAGGGTATAAAAGCGTTTTATAATTCTTTTATGAGATCTGCAGAAATTAGAAAGAAGATTCTTTTTACTCTTTTAATTTTTGTAATATTTAGATTACTTGCTACCGTACCTGTAGTTGGAATCCCGAGAGAGGCTTTGGAAGAGTTGTTTGCTCAAAGTGGGTTTTTTGAAGTGGTCTCTACTGTATCAGGGGGAGTTTTAGAAACAGCTTCTCTGGTAGCGGTTGGTTTAATTCCATATATTAATGCATCAATTATATTCCAACTTTTGTCTGCTGTTGTTCCGAAGTTGAAAGAGATAAAGAAGGAGGGATCTCAAGGACAAAGAAAAATTAATATGTATACTAGGTATTTGGCCCTACCTTTGGCTTTTATGCAATCTTTTGTTATTTATTCGACTCTTAGGGGTTTTGGTTTGGTTGGAGAGTTAGCTCCTTTAGAGCTTCTGGCTATGGCTATAACTTTGACGGGTGGAGCTATGGTTATGATGTGGTTGGGTGAGTTGGTAACTGAAAGTGGTTTAAGTAATGGTATTTCTTTCTTGATTTTTGCTGGTATCGTTTCAATGCTTCCGAGTGGTTTAATCCAGAATTTTCAATATATGGATACACTTGAAAGAACGGTTGTTATAATTATTTTTGCTTTGATATTTGCTGCTGTTGTTTATGTGAATCAGGGTGAAAGGAGGATTAAGGTATTATATTCTAGACGCGGGAAGAATGGTGCTTCGATGGAAAATTACTTACCTATTAAATTGATTCAATTTGGTGTTTTACCTGTTATTTTTGCTATGTCTCTTGTTTCTTTCCCGCAGTTGATAGCACAATTTTTTGTTGCCAGAGAGATTTTTACTGAACAAGCAAGTACTATGCTTTATCTTTTAGCAAATCCTTATATAGAAAATTTGACAATATTTCTTTTTGTTGTAGGATTCTCTTTCTTTTATATAACTATAGTTTTTAATACACAGGAATTGGCTGAGAATCTTCAAAAACAAGGAGCATTTATATCAGGAATTAGACCAGGAAGAGCTACTGCTGAATATTTAAGAAAAGTCTCTTTTAGATTAACTACAGTTGGAGCTTTGTTTTTGGGTTTGATTGCCATATTACCAAACATATTAGTTCATGTAGGTATTATACAAACAATGCTTATATCCGGTACAGGCTTGTTAATTGCTGTATCAGTATGTTTGGAGATGAAGAGGAAATATGAAGCTTTAATGGTTGTTAGAAGCTATGATAAGTATATTTGATATTTTATTATTATGCCTTTAACCGTATTGATTCATGGTCCAGCTGGCTCTGGAAAGGATACTCAGGTTGATTTGTTAAAAGATCAATTTGATTTTGAAAAGATAGGTACTGGGGATATGTTTCGTTCTTTGGCAGATTCGAATAAAGATGTTCGTGATAGTATAAATAAGGGTGATTTTGTATCTTCGGAATTGACATATCAGCTTTTAAAGGATTGGGTTTCGACTTATGATACAAAAAAAAATTGGTTTTTTGTTTCTGTTGTAAGAACACCTGACCAAGTCGATTTGTTGGATGAACTTTTGAAAGATTACGGAAGGAGTTTAGATTTATTTTTGCATCTCAAAATATCTGAGGAAGAAGCCGTAGAGAGAATGTCTTTGAGAAAAACTTGCGAGACCTGTGGTAGGGTTTACCATGAAAAATATAACAGGGAGAGAAATTATGGTATTTGTAATGATGATGGAGGAAGTTTATTTGTTCGGGAGGATGATAAACCAGAGGCTATTAAACGTCGTTTAGAGGAGTATAATAGGACGATAGAACCTATTTTGGAGAAATACAAGACAAGGGGCATTTTTGTTGAAATAGATGGGTCAAGATCCATACAAGAGATTCATGGCGAAATAGTGGACATTTTAAAGGAAAAATGTTAACATCTCTGCACTCTTTTTAAGGTGCTGGGTTGCAAAAATTGCGTTGTTGGGTGTACTTTGCTATAATCCACAGGATTTTTGATTTAGTATTATTTAGAGCTGTGTTTTACGTTTAAATATGGAAAAGGAAAGTAAAAAAGTTATTGAAGTGGATGGGGTTGTAAAGGAATGTTTACCTAATACGCAGTTTGTTGTAGAAATCGCGTTTGAAGATAAGACACGTGAGGTTGTTGGTTATCTGTCGGGAAAAATGCGAATGCACTATATTCGTATTTTGGAAGGAGACAAGGTGAGATTACAATTGACCCCGTATGATAAAGAGAGGGGACGTATAGTATATAGATATAAGTAATTTATGAGAGTTCAAGCATCTGTTACAAAAAGATGTCCGCGTTGTTATGTTGTGCGGAGAAAGGGAAGACTTTATGTCTATTGTAAAAGAGATCCAAGACATAAGCAAAGGCAAGGTTAATTAAATTTGTTTTAAATTTTTATGGCAAGAGTAGCAGGAGTTGAAATACCAAATGAAAAAAAGTTGAAGATTGCCTTAACCTATATATACGGTATAGGAAAGGGACATGCTTTATCGGTTATTGAAAAAACAAAGTTAGATGGAGATAGGAGAGTCAAGGATTTATCTGAGGACGAGCTAGCTTTACTAAGAAAAGAAATAGAGTTAAATTATGAGGTAGAAGGTGAGTTAAAGCAAAAAAGATTTAGGAGTATTAAAAGATTGAAAGATATTCGCTGCTATAGGGGACTTAGGCATAAGCTAGGATTACCAGTGCGAGGACAAAGAACAAAGTGCAATGCTAGAACAAGAAAAGGAAGAGGTTTGGCTGTTGGAGGTTTAAAGCAGAAGGCAGCTAAAATTTAGATATTATTTAAATATATAGTATAAAGTGGTTAAAGATAAACAACCTGAAAAGAAGAAAAAAAGTAAATCAAAAAAGAATATAAGTTCTGGAATAGTTTCGGTGAAGGCTACGTTCAATAATACTGTTATTACTATTGCTGACAAGGAGGGGAATACTTTAGTTCAGGGAGGACCTTCCAGACTTGGTTTTAAGGGTTCTAAGAAAAGCACGGCTTTTGCTGCGACCAAGGCTGCTAAGGAAGCTGCTCTTGAGGCAAATAAGAAATATGGTTTAAAGGAAGTGAAAGCATATATTCAAGGTGCAGGTGCAGGTAGAAACGCAGCTATTAAAGGTATAGATTCTGCTGGAATAAGAGTAACCACGTTAGTAGATAAAACTGGTATACCACATAATGGTTGTACACCTAGGAAAAGGCCTAGGAAGTAAAATAAATTTTAATTTTTTGCTCAATGGGTAGATATACAGGAGCGAAGGAAAAATTAAGTAGGCGAGAAGGAGTGAATTTGCATCTAAAGGGTGCAAGATCTTTTTCAGATAAAGCTGGTGTTAAAAGGCGTCCATTTCCTCCTGGGCAACATGGAAATAAAGCGAGAGTTAGGTTGTCAGATTACGGTAAACAATTACGAGAAAAACAAAAAGTAAAAAGAATGTATGGTTTGAGAGAAAAGCAGTTTAAAAACTTGTATCATGAAGCGGAGAGGCTATCAAAAATCTATAACACAGATAGAGGCTTTGAATTATTAAAACTGTTAGAGTTAAGATTGGATAATGTTGTATATGTTTCTGGTTTAGCTATTTCTCGTGGAGCAGCAAGGCAATATGTAAGTCATAAACATATTGAAGTAAATGGTAAAACGGTTTCTATCCCTTCATATCAATTAAAAAAGGGGGATGAAATAAGGTTGAAAGAACTTAATTTGCTTCCTCAAGAAAGTTATTTTGAAGTGCCCAATTGGTTAGAGAAGGATAAAGTGGTTGTTAAAGTTTTAGAAGTTCCTACTCGAGAAGATATTGATGAAGGGATTAAAGAAAATCTAATTATTGAGTTTTACTCTAGATAATATAATAATATTAACTTAATTTGATTAATTTTTAATTATGGAATTTAAAGATATTAAAGTAAAAATAAAAGAAGAAGATGGTTACAAAGGCTTATATGAAATTTCTCCTTTGCCTAGAGGATATGGTCATACATTGGCAAATTCTTTGAGAAGGATATTGTTAGGCAGCTTAGGAGGTGGAGCTGTAACTCAAGTGAAGATAGATGGTGTAGAGCATGAATATACTGCAATGGATGGTCTTAAAGAAGATGTTTTGGAAATTTTGTTAAATATTAAAGGTTTGAAATTTAAAATAGAATCAGATGAACCACAAGTTTGTAAGGTAGAGGCAAAGGGAGAAAAAATTGTAAAAGGTGAAGATGTAAAAACAGTTGGTGGTGTTGAGGTTATGAACAAGGATGCGGTTATAGCTCATTTAACTGATAAAGCCGCCAAATTAGATATTGAAATGACTGTTGAGAAAGGTATAGGTTATCGTGAGGTAGAAGAAGACAATCGTAATGAAAAGGGTGTTTTTAAACTAGATGCCGATTTTACTCCAGTTGTTAATGTAACATATGATGTTTTGCAAGCTAGAAAGGGACAGCAGATGAATTTGGATAGCGTGGTTTTCACATTAGAAACAGACGGAAGTATAACTCCTCAGGCTGCTTTACTAAAATCTAGTGAAATTCTTCAAGATTTTGCAGGTAAGGTAATGGCTGCTCTTGGGGTGCCTGTAGATGAAGTTGCGGAGAGAGCTGAGTCTTCTAGAGTGATTGATACGTTAGAAGATCCCGAGGAAGTTGAGGATGAGTTAGATGCTTGGAAAATTGAGGATTTGCAGATTTCTAAGCGTACAAAAACAGGTTTGATTTCAGGAGGGTATAAGACGATTGGTGATCTTCGAAATGCTACTCGACAGTCTCTTTTGACTTTGCCAGGATTTGGGAATAAATCATTTAATGAGATTTATGAGGTTTTAAAGCAATATAATATTGAAGTGAAGAATGAGTAATGGCTAAAAAGGGTATCAGAAAAAAATTAGGCAGGAGAAAAGCTCACAGGGAAGCTTTGAAACGGAATCAGCTACGCTCAATATTTACTTATGGGTATATTACTACTACAACACCTAAAGCTAAGATGCTCAAAAGTAAAGTTGAAGAATTTTTAAATGGTATAGGGAAAGAGACTCTTGAAGCTAATAGAGATATGCATGCAGTTCTTGGTAAAAAGGATCTTGTTAATAATGCGCGCAAGTATATTAAAGAAGGTGAAGGTAAGGTAAGAATCGTACGTATTGGCTTTAGAGATGGTGATGCTGCTGAAATTTCGAAACTATTTTTATCTGGTTATGAAAATGTTTTTGATGAGCATAAGCCCAAATCAAAACAGAGTAAAAAACCTACTGCATCAAAGAAACAAGAGAAAACGGAAAGCAAAGAACCCGAAAGAATAGTAGAAAAGGATGAAGACAAAGAGAAAGTCGATAAAGATTTCATGAATAAAGCAAATACAAAGCTAAAAGGTCAGTTCAGCAAAAAAGAAAAAGCAAGAAGTAGATCTGGAATATAGTTGATAAATTTTAATTTTTAATATATGAAATATAAAACGGATTGGACAAAACCTAAGGATATTAATCGTAAATGGTATGTAGTTGATGTAAAAGACAAAGTTTTAGGTAGAGTGGCAACAGAAATAGCTTCTTTGTTAATTGGCAAAGAAAAAGTTGAACAGGTACCCAATGTAGATTGTGGAGATTTTGTGATAGTTTTGAATAGCAGTAAGGTTAAGCTTACCAGAGGAAAGGAGAAGAAGAAAAAATACTACAGACATAGCGGTTATCCTGGAGGTCTTAAGGAAATAACTTTTGATAAACAAATGAGTAAGAACCCTAATTTTGTTATAGAAAATGCTGTTAAAAAAATGCTGCCTAAAAATAAATTACGAGATAATAGAATGCAAAGGTTATTTGTGTACGAAGAGGAAAAACATCCTCACGAGGCTCAAAAGCCTGAAGTTTTTAAATTGTAAAGTATACAGATGTGAATAAAAAGAAAGATTATATAGAGGCTGTTGGAAGAAGAAAGTCAGCTGTTGCGAGAGTTAGACTTTATACTGGAAAGTCTGCTTCTAGCATCAATGGGAAACCTCTAGATGGATATTTTACTAGTGAACATAAAGTGCATAAATTATTAAAACCGTTAAAAGTTACAGGATTAGAAGGTAAGTACTATATTACTGTACAAGTTAAAGGTGGTGGCTCAACAGGGCAGTTGGAGGCAATCCAACTTGGGTTGGCTAGGGCATTATATAAAAATGATCCTGCGTTGAAACCCGAGCTAAGGAAATGGGGTCTTGTGACAAGAGATTCTAGAATGCCTGAAAGTAAGAAGTATGATAGGGTTAAGGCTAGAAAGAGCCCGCAATTTTCAAAGAGATAGTTATTATTCATTAATAAGATTTTAATCGCAGTTTTGATGGCTTTTCGTTCCAATGCAAAAGCGGAAATAAAAATTAGGGCAGGTTTTAGAAGTGAGCTAAGTGGTGAGGAAAGTAGATTCTTGCATGCTGCTCACCTTGACCACAGTAAAGATGATTCTTATACAGATGTCGATAGGGGAATATTGGTAACTGATATCGAACATTATGCGCATCATTATCTTTTTAAAAATTCTCCCGGGTTAATAGGTCTAAGTAAAAAGGAAAACCGCAGAGCTTTAAAATCTTTGTACCAAGAAATATTGGCATATCATCCCTATGAAAAAAGTTTGGTGGAAATAACGCGTGAGTTTAATGAAGCTTTAGAAAGATGGCATAATTTTTATGCTTTTGAAGAGTTGGACGGTGAATATTTTATGGAATCAATGTAAAATCTTCATAATATGTTATTATCTAAATACGAGTTATTTTATATAATAAAGTTATGTCTAACTTTGTTTCGAGTCAAGTTGTATTGGAAGGCCATCCTGATAGAGTTTGTGATATTTTGGTTGATGCGGTTCTGGATCAATATATATGTGAAGATAGTGCGGTGAGTGTGGATATTGGAGCGATGTTGACTAAAGATAAGGTTATCTTAGCCGGTGAAGTTAGTAGCAAGCCCAAGTTTTCTGTTAATGAGATAGTTCGTGATACTCTAAAATTGGTTGGATATACAAGAGAGGAATATGGGCTAGACGGTTACAAAGTTAATGTGGAGACATATTTTAAAAAACAATCTCAAGATATTATTCGGGGAGTTAGTGCAAACAAAGATAAAGGCCAGGGAGCTGGAGATATTGCTACGGTTTATGGTTTTGCTATAAATGAAGAAAATTATATCCCTTTGTCTCTAAATATAGCGTGGAAAATTGCTCAAAGAATCAAGGAGGTAAGATTAGCTGAAATAATTGATGGTATAGGTATTGATGGTAAAGTGCAGGTAATTGCAGAGTATGAGGATGATAATCCCAAGAGAGTAGATACTATAGTTTTAGCGATTCAACATTTAGCAGAAGTTGATGAAGAATGGCTTAGAATGGAAATTATTCAGAATATAATCAACCCTGTTTGTAAGGGATATTTAGATGCTAATAGTAAGATTTTGATAAATACAGCAGGACGCTTTAATCTTGGTGGCCCTCTTGTGGAGTTGGGGATGTCTGGTCATAAAATGGAAATGTATACTTACGGCGGTTTTTCTAGATTTGGTGAAAATACGTTTTCAGGTAAAGACCCTTTCAAAATAGATAGAACGGGCTCTCTTATAGCAAGAAAAGCTGCTAGATACATCGTAGAGCAAGGTATGGCAGAAAAGTGTGAAGTAATGATTAGCTATTCTATTGGATTAATTGAACCTATACTAATAGATGTTGATACTTACGAGACCAGTTCGTATGAAAAAAATGAATTAATTAATATGCTATATGAAAACTTTTCTTTTAATACTTCTGATATTGTAGAGGATTTAGATCTTCTGAGACCTATTTATGCCGATTTGTCGATAAACGGACATTTTGGAAGGGATGATTTGTTATGGGAAAGCATGATATAATATGGTACTAGGTGGTAAGTATTCTAAGTGGTTGCTTGGAACTTTAAAAGTTTCAAGAGGAAAGTCCGGACTCCACGTCCGCCTCAAACATTATTGAGGTAGGTGCCAACGAAAGTTGGGGGGGAGTAATCTTCCGGATAAAAGGGCAACAGAAAGTTATACCGCCGGTTTTTGAAGAAAAATCGGTAAGGGTGAAATGGTAGTGTAAGAGACTACCGGTCTGCTGGGTAACTGGTAGATGCGTGGCAACCCCCACCTGGAGCAAAGCCAGAGAGCTGCAAAGATAAATAACCACTGTTATACAGAATCCGGCTTATTGAATGCTTACCACCTTTGTTCCCTTTAGAAACTCCGACGTATTCATAGCCTTCTTGCCTTCCACCTGTAACTTTTTAACGTTGATAACTCCATCTCTAGTTCCAATGAGAAGATTTTTTTGATCGTAACCAAAATCTCCAGGACGCAGTGGCTCTTCTCTGATTATTTCCACTTCGAAAATTTTAACTTTTTTACCGTTTATTACAGTCCAGGCAACTGGCCATGGTATAAATGCTCTTACAAGACGGTCAATGTAATCTGCAGTATACTCTTTCCAAAATATTTGTGCCTTCTCTTTACTAATATCACTTTTCCAGCAATATGTAGCTTGACTACTATTTTGCTTTATCGGTGTTATTTCATTGTTTATCCACTTCCTTAGAGTCTGAATTAACAAACTGGGGGCTTTCTTAACCAACTTCTTCCTTAAAGATTCATTTGTATCGTTAGGTAAAATGTCTATTTCTTGTTGAGCCAATATGTCTCCTTCGTCTAGATTAGGCCCCATTTTTGTAATCGAGATACCTGTTTTCTTTTCTCCATCTAAAATGGCCTTTTGGATTGGTACAGCTCCTCTATACTTTGGTAGTAATGAAAAATGTATATTAATTGCACCATATTTAGGATATTTTAGAGCAAAATTTGGTATTATTTCACCAAAAGATTTACATACAATAAGTTCTGGTTGTAAATAATCTAAAATCTCTCTGTATTTATATTCTTCATTGTTTGTATAAAATACTTCAATGTTATGATTTAAAGCATATTCTTTTACTAAGGTCTCTTTTACCTCCTTATACCTACCTATTGGTTTATCTGGTTGTGTTACTACACCTTTTACCTTGAAGTCTTTCTGAGCGTTTAAAAATTTTAATGTTTCTAGAGCCTCGAAATTTGAGCCCAGAAATAATGTTTTAATCATAAATATTTTTCTATATAATCAGAGATAAGTATATAACATTATACCAATAATATTAATGAAGAATATAGTTGTTACAGGTGGTGGTGGATATATAGGTTCACATATGGTTTTTGATTTATTGCAGAGGGGTTATCGCGTTTTTGTTATTGACAATTTTTCTACTTCAACTCGTGAAAGATTGGAGAAAATTCAGAAGCATACAGATAAGAAGTTGCAAATTATAGAGCATAGCTTAATGGATAATTTAGATGATATAAAGATTAGGTGTGAAATTGACGGACTTATACATTTTGCAGCTTACAAATCAGTCCCAGAATCTTTTGAAAAGCCAGACGAATATTATCAAAATAATGTTTGTGGTACTGCTAAGCTATTAGAATGGGCAGTTAATCATAATGTAAAAAAGTTTGTCTATTCTTCTTCTTCTGCTGTTTATGGTGATACTGAAAATGTTCCGATAGTAGAGAGTGAAAGTACTAATCCAATCTCTCCTTATGCAAAATCTAAATTATTTACTGAAAACATCTTGAAAGATGTTTGTAATACAAAGGGGGTTAATTGTGTTTCTCTAAGATATTTTAATGTTGCTGGTAACATATCTTCAGGGTTATTTGGTGACGATCTTCATTCTCCAGCTATAATCCCTTCGATTTTGAGAGCTTATTTCCAGGAAGATGTAGATTTGGAGATTTATGGGAATAATTACAATACAAAGGATGGTACTCCTGTGCGTGATTTTGTTCATATTTTGGATTTAGTAGAGGCCCATTTTAAAGCTTTGGAGTTTTTGGAATCAAATGAAGGATTTCATATCTTTAATATAGGCACGAAAGAAGGTTATAGTTTACTTGAATTAATAGAAACTTTTGAAGAGGTTGTTGGGGAAAATTTAAAATATGAGATCAAGGAACCAAGGGAGGGTGATATCCCAATATCTATTGCAGATTCGAGCAAAGCTAAGGAATTACTTGGATGGCAACCTCAAAGGGCTCTCAGGGACATTTTTACTTCCATGCTAAAGTACTATGAAAGTCAGGGATTTCGGAAAGAATAATATCTTCCTTCCAGATGCTACCAAAGGGGCTATTAAATTTTTGACAACCCAGCAGCTCAAATCTACTGGTATCCAGGGTATAGTGGTTAATACATTGCATCTGCTTATAAATCTTGGGGTGGATAAATTAGAAGCTTTGCAAGGAATCAAAAATATTATGAATTGGAATGGGTATGTTGTAAGTGATTCTGGTGGTTTTCAGGTGTATTCGTTAATTCATTCAGGGAAATGGAAAGGTAAAATACATAAAAATGGAGTAACATTTAAAGCTCCTGTGGATGGTAAACAATATGATTTGACTCCAGAAGCTTCAATAGATATTCAATTAGCTATAGGAGCAGATGTTTTAGTTTGTTTAGATGATTGTAGGTTTACAGATATTTCTAAAAAAGAAGCTAAAATATCGGTAGATAGGACTCTTAGGTGGGCTGTAAGATGTAAGGAACATTTTGAGAAAAGAAAGGTAGATTATCCTCAAAAATTATTAAGTTGTGTTGTACAAGGTGCAGGCTATTTAGATTTACGTGAAGAATGTACCAAACAACTTGTAGATATGGACTTTGATGGATACAATTTTGGGGGTTATGTCATCGATGGGGGAGGGAATTTAGTTGTGAATGAATTGGAAACTGTTGTGCAATACTTACCGAAGGATAAGTTTCGTTATGTTATGGGAGCAGGGAAACCTGAAGATATACGCAAATGTGTGAATATGGGATATACAGTATTTGATACTGTCCTTACTACAAGAAATGCTAGACATGGAAGCCTTTATTCTTTTGATGAAGAGAATTATCTTTTGAAAATAACTAATGCAAAATATGCTTATGATCAAAATCCTTTGGATTCTACTTGTGATTGTGAAGCTTGTGTTAACTATTCTAGGGCATATATAAATTATTTGTTGAAAATAAAGGAACCAACAGGATATACTCTAGCAACGATTCATAATCTTAGGTTTTATCAAAGGTTTGTTGAGGGTCTTTAAAATATTTTTTTAAAAGAGATTTTATGTCAGACAAACAGAACAATACTATGGAGAAAATAGTCTCCTTATGTAAAAGAAGAGGCTTTATTTTCCCGTGTTCGGAGATTTATGGTGGTTTAGCTAATTCATATAGTTATGGTCCATATGGGACTGCGTTGAAAAATAATATTGAGAAATTATGGTGGAGAAAATTTGTTGAGAACAGGGAAGATATGGTTGGTATGGATGGACCAATAATTTTACATCCCAAAGTTTGGGAGGCTTCTGGTCATACGGAAGGTTTTAATGATGCAATGGTAGATTGTAAGGCTTGTAAATATCGTTTTAGGGTTGATCACTTAATCCAAGAGGCTATTGGAGAAGATATGGAAGGGGATTTGGATGGAATGAACAAAAAATTACAAGAAGAAGAGATTAAGTGTCCTCAATGTGGTAAGAAGGATTGGACTGATATTCGTGAAATAAATATGATGTTTAAGACTCAGATGAATGGATTTGATGGGGAAGTCTATTTAAGACCTGAGACTGCTGGAGCAATTTTTTTGGATTTTAAAAATATCATAGATTCTCTGCGTGTTAAAGTCCCATTTGGTATAGCTCAAACAGGTAAAGCTTTTCGTAATGAGATTGTCGCTAAGAGCTTTATTTTCAGAGTAAGGGAATTTGAACAAATGGAAATTGAATATTTTATACATCCCGAAGCTGATTGGGAGAGTATTTTTGAAGAATGGCTTAAAAAACAAGAGGAATTTGCGCAATCTCTAGGAGCAAAAAAAGAAGATTTGCGAAGATATGAACATCCTGAATCTAAATTATCACATTATTCAAAGAAAACAGTTGATGTTGAGTATAATTATCCTTTTGGTGGTTTTGATGAACTATTTGGTTTAGCACATAGAGGGGATTTCGATTTGACTCAACATGCTAAGTATTCAAAGAAAGATCTTTCATATACTGACCCTTTTTCAGGAGAAAAATATGTACCACATGTAATTGAGCCTACATTTGGTTTGGATAGGTGTGTTTTAACATCACTCTGTGCAGCCTATACCGAAGAAGAAGTCTCAGATACATCTAGAGTAGTTTTAAAATTTCCTAGGGACCTTGCACCTGTAAAAATAGCTGTTTTTCCTCTTCTAAGGAATCGTGAAGAATTGGTAGGGAAAGCAAGAGAGGTTTTTGATATTTTAAAAGAGCATTTTGTATGTGAGTTTGATGATAACGGGAATATTGGTAAGAGGTATAGAAGACAAGATGAAATAGGGACTCCATATTGCGTCACAGTAGATTTTGACAGTTTAGATAATGATGATGTGACTATACGCGATAGAGATACTACTGAACAGAATAGAGTAAAGCTTGGAGAGTTATTGGATTACTTTAAGGATAGATTGATTAGCTTATAAAATTTTTGTTTTTTCCTCTAAAAGTGTAGTATCTTTTTCTTTATGGACTTTTTCCGTCTTTTATGCTTTTTTGGTGTCGACCTGATAATTTTTCTAACTGGTAAAAATTATACAATAATGATAAAATTGCGAAGTCCAGTAGATAGAGAGCTTGATTTTTATACGAGTGCAGAAGAAAAAAAATTAAATTGAGCTTTAATGAAAATGAATTTGAATAAAATTAGAAGTTTAAAGTATACAGAAAGTCAACCGCTCCGAGCTGCGGAGATTCTTCGATGATTTTCTATATTTTTCTTTCAAAACATATCTTTCTACTGGTGTTTATTTAAAATTTAAGGACTGAGATTATGGAAACAGTATTATATCTGTTTCTTGGCTTAGTTTTGGGTATTGCTTTGGTACTAGGTTATTTAAAGCTGAATAATGCTAGTATATCGAGAAAAGAAATGCTTGAAGAAGCTGAAAAAGAAGCTGAAAAAACTATCCAAAAAGCCAAGGAAGAAGCTGCAAATATAAAGGAGGAAAGTGAGAAACTTTCTAAAAAAGTAAGAAAAGAATCTGCTGAGCAGGAGAATATGCTTTTGGAGAGAGAAAAAGCTATAAATAAAAGATCTAAAATGCTGGATGAAAAGTCTAGTAATCTTGAAAAGGAACAGGAATTTATTAAGCGCGTTAAAAAACAACTTGAAGATTCTCGAGTGAAATTAAAAAAGGAGCTTGAGAAAATATCCAATTTAACACGGGAGGAAGCAAAGGAAAAGCTTATGAAAGAAGTAGAGGAAGATCTAGTTGATCATAAAGCTAAGAAAATAAGGGAGACTGAGAAGGAAATCAAAGATATTGCTCAAGAAAAGGCAAAGGAGATTTTGGTTGATACGATGCAGAGCATTGAAACAGATTACGTTTCTGAAACTACTACTTCAGTTATTGAACTTGAGGATGAGGCTGTTAAAGGTAGAATTATTGGTAAAGATGGAAGGAACATTAGGTCTTTTGAAAAAGCTACAGGGGTAGATATTATAGTTGACGAAGCTCCAAATTCTATTGGTGTGTCATCTTTCGATCCTTTGAGGAGAGAAATAGCTAAAGTGGCACTTAATAAATTGATAAAAGATGGGAGAATACATCCAGGTTCAATAGAAGAGGAAGTAAATAAAGCTAAGAAGGAGATTGCTCAAGAGATTAAGAAGAATGGTATGGCATTAGCAGAAGAGGCTGATTGGGGAGGTCTTGATCCAGGATTAATCAAGCTTATAGGGAAAATGAAATATCGATCTAGTTATGGGCAGAGCCTTATGGATCATACTATTGAGGTAATTCGGATAGGTTCTGTTATTGCAAATAATATTGGTGCAGATACAGAACTTGTTAAAAAAGCTTGTCTTTTACACGATGTTGGAAAACTTTTAACACATAAGATTGATAAACCTCACTATGATATATCTGGGCAAATTGCGAGGAAATATGAATTGCCAGAAAATTTAGTAAATGCTATTGAAGCGCATCATTTAGATGTAGAACCTCAATCTGTTGAAGCTATGATTGTACACATTGCTGATGCAATTTCTGGTGCTCGGCCTGGTGCTCGTAGGGATAGCTATGAATCATATATTAAGAGAGTTGAAGGTATAGAGAATGTTGCTAAGGAAGTTGGGAATGATAAAATTGAGGAAGTATATGCTATTCATGCAGGGAGAGAAATAAGAGTGATTGTAAAACCAGATCAAGTTTCAGATGAGGAAGCAACGGTAATGTCCAAGGATATTGCAGACAAAATTAAGGAAACCCAGACATATCCTGGAACAATTCAAGTGACGGTGATTAGAGAGAACAGGGCAGTTGATGTAGCTAATTAATATTTTTAAATGTTTTAAAATATGAAAATATTATTTATAGGGGATATATGTGGAAGTCCTGGCCGACAGACGGTAGGGGAGGTGTTACCCAAATTACGTAAACAAAAGGGTGTTGATCTAGTTATTGCTAATGTCGAAAACATCGCTCATGGAAAGGGAATTACGGAAAAAACTCTCAGGGAAGTGATGTCCTATGGGGTAGATTTTATGACTTCTGGGAACCACGTTTGGAAAAAACCTGGCTTTGAGGATATTTTGGAGAGTGATTTCCCGATAATAAGACCATTGAATTATCCGGATGATCTCCCCGGAAAAGGCTATGGTGAGGTTGATTTGGGGAAGAAAGGGAAATTGTTGATTTTGAACCTTTTAGGTTGGTGGGGGATGAACGAAAGAACGATAAGTGAGCCTTTTAGAGAGATAGATGCGTTTCTTCGATCCATAAACCCTAAGGACTATAGTGGTATTCTATTGGATATTCATGCTGAGTCTACTGCAGAGAAAGTATCTATGGGAGCCTACTTGGATGGGAGAGTAAGTTCTATTATTGGGACACATACACATATACCTACAGCAGATGAAAGGATCTTACCCAAGGGCAGTACATATATTACCGATGTTGGCATGACTGGCCCATTAAACTCTGTTTTATGGGTAGATTCAGACATCATAATTCAGCAAAATATGTACCCCTATTCTCCTTCCTATGAAATTGTGGAAGATGGACCGATGAGGTTTGATTCGGTAATTTTAGAAGTTGAAAATCCTTGCAAGGGGCAAAAAATAGAACGTCTTAACAAAATCCTATAAGATTGAGGTATATTGACTTTTTGCAAAAATCCTTTAAACTTACAGCTAGAATTTTGTTTGTCTTTTGATAGCAAAGTTCTATCCCTAAAGAAAGGAGGCACACTATGTTAAAGAAAGAAATCATTAACAGAGTAGCAGAGGATGCAGGTCTTACTAAGAAGCAAGCTTCTGCTGCAGTTGACTCTTTCTTGGATGCTATAGAAGGATCACTCGCTAGAGGTGATTCTGTTCTCCTAACAGGTTTTGGTAAGTTTGAAGTAAGGACAAGGGGCTCTAGGGAAGGTATTAATCCAAGAACTAAGCAGAAGATTACCTTACCAGAATCTAAGTACCCAGCATTTAAAGCTGGAAAAGCACTCAAGGAAAAAGTTAAGTAAGCTGCCGGTATTTCTCTTAAGATAAGAGAATCAAACAAAGCTCCGTTGTCATCAACGGAGTTTTTGTTGTGAATAAATTACCACTATCTTTGTCTGGTCTTTAATTTCCTAAAAGTATTTTTTGAAAAATTGAAGGATATTTGTATAATGAAAATACTTTATTCATTGATTATGTATAAAAAATGTTAAAGAATCTATTTATACCTACTGCTGAAAATCAGTATACTCCATTCTTTTCTACCAAGGCAGCACTTGTTATATTGACCTTATGGATCTTTGTTTTTAATGGTGCTACTTCTGCGATACTAGATAGTTATGAAGTTTATGCAGATACTCTTTCTTCTAATAGAATAATTGAATTAACAAATCGAGAGAGGCAGAAGAGAGGACTTGGTAGACTGGAGTCAAACGCATTATTGACTTCAGCAGCTTACGCTAAAGCAAACAATATGTTTAGAGAACAATATTGGGATCATTTTGGCCCTAATGATGAATCGCCCTGGCAATTTATAGAGGCTGCTGGATATGAATATTCATATGCTGGAGAAAATTTAGGTAAAGGTTTTTCTACTTCTGAAGGTTTGCATCAGGCTTGGATGGCTAGTCCTACGCACAAAAAGAATATTATCAGTGCAGATTATAGTGATATTGGTGTTGCAGTAGTAAGTGGGACACTACAAGGTGAGAATGTAATTTTAGTGGTTCAGATGTTTGGTAGACCAAAAGAAGAAAGTGTTGTTTTGGGGGAACCAGAAATAGAGGTAGGAGAGGCAGAACAGGGGGATATAAAGAGTATAAGAATACTTTATCCGGAACACGGTGAGATTTATAACAATCCTCGTTTACCTATAAAAGGTAAGGCATCCAATGTAGATGCCGGATCGGATGTAAGTATTATCAGTAGTAATATGGAAATAGGTGTAACCGAAGTTGATGAGAATTATTTATGGGAATATTATCACGAGCATGATTGGAGAGAAGGAGAGAATCAGATAGATGCCGCCATAGAGGAAGAGTCAGAATATCTTCGAGACACAGTATCTTTCTATGTTGATTCTGTACCACCATCTCTTAAAGGTTTAACCATAGAAGAGGAGGAAGATGTATATATATTATATTTCAAGGTAGACTATTCTCCTGTAAAAGTGTCTCTTGTTAGTGGTGAAGAAATTATTACCAAGGATGCTGATGCTAAGAAGTTTGAAATGGAAATAGAAGAGGATAAGCTATCCAGAAGCGTGTTTTTAGTGTTGTCAGATAGAGCTGGTAATATAAATCAAGTTGATATAAGTCATTATTTTGCAGATGAGTATGAGGACGAGACCATTTTAACTTCCTTGGAGGGTGCTACAGTGCAAAGAGGTATTATTTTATTTTTTGCTCTATGCGTTTTTATTATTTTAATGATTCAGGTATATTATTATAAGAAATTAGATATGTTACAAGAAAAAGAAAGCGAGTTTTTAACTGCGGGAGTTTGGTGGTTTATTCTATTATTTGGAACTTTTATTGGTTATTCGGGTTCAATTACTTAAAGTCTTTATGATAAAAATACTAAAAAATTATAAAAGAGAATTAGTAGTGGTATTGTTTTTATTTATTTTGTTGGTTGTTTTAATCTCTCCAGTTTTTATTTTTACTATAAAAAACTTTTTTATAATAGGCTTTTTAGGTTTGATATTACTTTTCTCGTGGTTTATCGCTATATATTTTCTCTATGCAAATAGAAAAGTTAGTAGATATGGAGAGCTACTCATAAGGGTTAGGTTGGTTGAAAAATTATTCAATTTTTTTGTTCTTCCAACGCTGTTTTATATCTTTGTTATTTGTGCGATATTTTTTATTACTTCAGTATATCTAAACTTATTTATAATAGCTTCATTTTCAATAATTCTTTTTGTATTACTTGTACATATACGTTCTTCTTATCAAAAGGTTTTTTATTTATCCTCTTTGACAAAAGTTGTATATGATGCCGTCTTAATTATGATTTTCTTTTTAGGTGTTTTTGTCGCAAATAGCTTAGGCTTATCAAATTTAAACTTAATTTTATTATCAGTGATTCTTTCTTTATTTTTACTGGGTTATAAACTTATAATAGAAGGACAAATAAATTGGAGTGGTTTTGGCTTATTATTGACTTCTACATTATTGATTTCTTTGGTTACTTTTTTTACAAGAGAGTTCAATCTCTTTGTAGTTACAGCGGTAAATACATTAATTTTCTATCTGATAGTTGCTATGTGGAGTATTCGTTTACGTGGTTATACAGAATGGAAAGACTATTCTAATCCTATGTTATATACTCTGATGGGTTTAATTTTAATTTTTAGCTTATGAATACTATTTTAATAAAAATTGGAGGTTCGTTGTTATATAATGATAAACTTGCGTTTAATTTTGATGTTATAAAGAAGTTTACAAATTGGTTTAAAAACCAAGAGCATTACAATTCGTGTATTTTTGTAGTAGGAGGTGGGAAGCTTAGTAGATTTATCACAGATCAAGCGAAATCTGAAATGCAGGAAGATCATTTAAGGCATAGAATTGGTTTGAAAGTTACTCAAGTTAATTCTGCATTAGTCCACGGTTTGTTTGGGGAGAAAGAAAGTAGGTATTTCGAAAATATGGAAGATTTGTTAAGTGCTTTTAAAGAAAATCAACCCAAGATATCAATTATTGGGGGAACAAGAATTGGTGGTAGTACTGATACGACTGCTGCGGAAATTGCTTCTAACCTAGGTATAAGTTTCATATACAAAGTATCAAATATCGATTATATATACACGAATGATCCAACCTTGGATGCTAACGCCAAACCTTATGAAAAACTGTCTTGGGAACAGTATATTAAATTATTTGAAGAAAAATTTTCCCAAGGACATAAACCTGGTATGAATATTCCGGTGGATTTTAAGTGTGCCTCATTTGCTCAAGAAAATGGATTGTGTTTTAGGGTATGTGGTGGTATAGATCTAGACAAGAAAGAATTTGGAGAAGTTTTAAACAGAGGTACCGTGATAGAGTAATTACTTCACCTCTTTTATAGTGTATTCCTTTTTTCCACTGGGTGTATCAATTTCTACAGTATCTCCTTCTTTTTTACCAATAAGTTCTTTACCCATAGGAGAAGTGTTTGAAATTTTATTATTCATCGGATCTCCTTCTGTTTCCCCCACGATTTTAATAATTTTTTCTTTACCCTGTTTATCCTTGAGCTTTACTTCTTTCCCAACATCTATTGTTTTCGAGCCTTTCTTTACTTTAATAACTTCAGCATTTTTAATAATGTCCACCAGTTCACTTATTCTGGCTTCGTTAGCTAGATTCTCTTCTAAAGCAATACTGTATGCATCATTCTCACTAAGGTCTCCTTTTTCAGTAGCAGAATTAAGGAGGTTACTGATTTCCTTCTTTTTAACACTTCTGCGGTATTCAAGCTCTTTTTTGAGTTCTTCGAATCCCTCAGGTGTTAATTGTTTTTTCTCTTGCTTCGACATAGGAGGCAGATGATACTCCATCTTGGTAAGTATGTCAATTTATGTTAAAATTTATCAGGTTTTATGCTTATGAAGCCGCCATCGTCTAGTGGTTAGGACATATGATTCTCAATCATAAAACCTGGGTTCGATCCCCAGTGGCGGTATTTTGTTTTTGCTTTAGATCATGGTTCAATTTGACATAATTACAATTTTTCCAAATAGTGTAAATAGCTTTTTGCAAGAGGGGATTTTTCGCATTGCTAAAGAAAAAGGGTTGGTTAAAGCTAGGGTTTTTGATTTAAGAAGGTGGTCAAATGATAAGCATAAAAGTGTTGATGATCGTCCATATGGAGGTGGTCCAGGAATGATAATGAAAATCGAACCTATAGATAAGGCAATAAAGGATTTACGTAAAAAAGATACAAAAGTTATTATTACAACCCCTAGAGGAGAAAAACTTGATCAAAAAAAGATAAAAAAGTTTGTAAATAAATCTGAGGTAGGTCATTATATAATTATTGCAGGGCATTATGAGGGAGTAGATGAACGGGTTTACGAAAGCTTGGTTGATTATGAAATATCTATTGGTGATTATATACTCTCTGGTGGTGAACTTCCTGCTTTAGTTTTTGTAGATGCATATACTAGACTAATACCTGGGGTTTTAGGGAATGAAGAATCTGATAAGGAAGAATCTTTTGAAAACGGTATGTTAGAATATCCACACTATACTAGACCAGAAGTTTATGATGATATGGAAGTACCAGATATCCTTTTGAGTGGGAATCATGAGGAAATAAAAAAGTGGCGTGAGAAAAAAGCGAAGGAGATAACTGAAGAAAAGCGCCCAGATTTAATTTAATACATCTAAGGATTTAAGCCTTTATGAAATCTATTAAAAATCTGGTGGATAAAGATGGAAAAGATTTTCAAGATCGACATAAGTATGTTACTAAAGAATTTCAAGATTATGGTTATAGATTGGCTTTAAAGCTTGGAGAATTAAAATCTGTAAGTTTGTATATTAAACTTGCGAAAGAAAAACCTAGGCATCTCCTTGAACAGGCATATTCTTTTGCTATAGATTATCCTAATGCAAAGAATAGGGGAAGGCTTTTTATGTGGAAATTAAAGGAGTTAGAGAAGGAAGAAGCTCAAAAAAGCAAAAAGGATTCTAAATAATTGATATCTTAATTGAAAAGTATTAGAATCCTTCAACTAATTTTGACTATCTTTTTATGTTAGATATTCAATTTATTCGTGAAAACAAGAAGTTAGTTAAGGAGGCAGCTCAAAACAAAGGTGTGCCCGATAGGGTTGATGAACTTTTAAAGGTAGATGAAAAAAGGAGAGATTTAATCCAAAAGGTGCAGGATTTGCGTACAGAAAGAAATCAACTAAATCAAGGTTCTAAGGGGGATGTTACTCAAGAGATTATAGAAAAGGGAAAGAAGTTGAAAGAAGAAATTTCTTCTTTGGAAAATGAACTTTCTGAGATTGAAGAAAAGTATAATTCTTTAATGTTGCAAATTCCCAATGTACCTTCAAAAGATGTTCCTGTAGGTGATTCAGAGGAGGATAATAAAGAGGTTACTCAATGGGGTAAAAAACCAGAGTTTGATTTTGAATACAAAAGTCATTTTGAACTAGCAAAGGATTTAGATATTGTAGATTTTGATCGTGGTACAAAGGTTGCTGGTTTTCGTGGGTATTTTTTAAAGGGTGATGGTGCTCTTTTGCATCTGGGAATTATGAATTTTGCTTTAAGGAAATTGATAGAAAAGGGTTTTACTCCAATGGTTCCTCCAATTATTCTTAATGAAAGACCATTTATTAACAGCTCTCATTTTCCTTGGGGAAAGGTTGATGTGTATAAAACTTTTGATGATCAAGAAGAACAGGATGAGCGTTTTCTTGCAGGGACTGCAGAAGTTCCGCTAGTTTCTTACCATATGGATGAGGTGCTAGATGAGGAGGAGCTCCCAAAATTGTATGCAGGTTACTCTCCTTGCTATCGTCGTGAAATAGGGAGTTACGGAAAAGATACACAAGGCATGTTTCGTATTCATGAGTTTATGAAAGTTGAACAGGTAGTTGTTTGCAAAAATGATATGAAAGAATCTGAGAAGTGGTTGGAAAATTTAAGAAATTATTCAGAAGAAATGCTTCAAGATTTAGGTTTGCACTATCGTGTAATGCTTATGTGTACTGGTGATATGGGTGAACCACAAGTAAAAAAATATGATATTGAAACTTGGATGCCTGGGAGACAAGATTATGGAGAGACTATGTCAGATTCAATTGTAGGAGATTTTCAAAGTCGTAGAGCTAATATCCGTTACAAAACAAAAGAAGGTAATATGGAATATGTTCATTTACTAAATAATACTGCTATAGCTAGTCCTAGAATACTCATAGCTATATTAGAGAGTTACCAACAAAAGGATGGTTCTGTTATTGTTCCAGAAGTCTTAAGAGACTATGTTGGTAAGGATGTTATTACTCCAAAATAGTTAGCTATTCTCTGGTAGATAAAAAATTAGAATTCCCAAAGAAATTTTCTTGTCCCTTTATATTTGATTTGATAATATGAAGTAATTAAAAATTTTTATCATAGAACCCAAGCACATGATTGAAACAGATGAAGAAATAGAGAAAAGATATAGTGAAGAGGATGCTGGGGATAAAGTAGGGAAAGTACGAAATATTACTAATGAAAAAGAAAAATCTAATCCTCAGGCACATAATGTTGAAAAATCGAGAGCAGGGATCTATTCTGGCGACGATACAGAAAATGATTTAGAACAAGAAAAAAAAGATAGAAAAAGAAAAGTTTGGGATGAAATTATAAAAGTCGCGAGAGAGAGTGCAGAAGGGGAAAGTGGGCATATTTCAGCCGATGTTCCAAAAGCTATGTATTCAGCAGTTCTTGCTTCAGGGTTATTTTTAGCTAATGGAGCGATGTCTCTTAAGCGAAAGTCGTTAGCAAGAGAATCTGAGAAATTTTTAGAAAAGCGTCCTGATGAATGGGCAGATGAAATGAACATGAGGGGAGTTTGGGATTATCTAAGTAGGGTGGCTGAGAATACAGAAGATACAGAAAAGATGGAAAAATTCGTTAAAGAGTATGGGGATTATTGCTCTCCTCTGTATTGCTACAATCATTCGAAGAGAATTTTTTGAACCTCCCTCATCTCGTCTGTTCTTTTTACAACTCCCTTCTCTTTCATATTATCCTCAATCAATTCCTCTTCTACTCCGATATCGTAAGCTATTGGGGCATATTTTTTAAAGAATCTGTCAATCATATTCGCTCTTTCTTCGTTATCTGCTTTGTACATTGTATCATCAATCATAAGATATGATCTCTTGTGATCTTCTTCATGGGAAGAAGTCTGTAGAGAAAGCCTAGTTGTGCCATAATGGCGTTTGACTTTTGCATATTTCTCATCAATATAATGTTTACCACTATAATGTTTACCAATACCCTCATAATCCAAATCACCGAAATAACGTCCTTTTATTCTGTGACCGTCTAGAATACCTTCGATATCTATACAATTTTCATCAAAGTCTCGTTCGGGACTGTATATATAGCGACGACAGGTGAGGAAACCTTCTTTGCCCATTTTCTCTAACCCTTTGAACATCTCTTCTCTCATTCTTGTCAAGTCCCTTTCAATTTCAGTCATGTAAGATCTTTCTTGCTGCTTGTTAAGTTTTTCCATATAAATACATATAAAAATTTAAATAAATTGCTTCTCCACTCACGTTCGTGAGTGTTCGCAAACAAATTTTTAAAAGTTTTTGGAAATAGTTTTTTAGGGGTTTTCTAGGATCCTTTTTGTATAATATCTTAGTTTTATACATCCTAGGCCGGATTCTATCATCTTTCAGCGGGGAAGTCAATACTATAGGACAACAAGCCGCACCCTTTTAATATATATTGAATTCACTCTGTGCTGTGGGGTAGCACCAAACACCTCAACACCTTAGATTACAAAAATTTTTGACATTCTTTTTCGCTGTTTTGTAGTTCTTAACCCATATAGCATTTTCATTTCTTTTAAACCAAGTTATTTGTCTTTTCGCATACTTTCTGGTATTGGTATATATATTGTGTTCTACTCCATCTAAATCTATTTTTCCCTTGAAATAGTCTTCGAACTCTTGGTATCCAATGGTTCCATTTAGGTTGTATTCTTTTAGCTTTTCATTTTCTTCTAATAAACCTTTCTCAAACATTTCTTTTACCCTCCTTCTTATATTCTCCTCTATATTCCCAAAATCATCGTAATATATTAGATACAAATGTTTTAGTTCTTCTCCTCTTTCGAGGTGTTGTTCACCTTTCTGTATAAATCTGATTAGTCTGTGTGGGTTATTCCTATCACTTTCATTTAGTTTGTTTAAATTATCTCCAATTATTTTTTGTAATTTTTTGATACTTAGATTTTGTAAATTACTAACATCTTTTTGATTTTCTTTAAGGTGGTAGTTGTAGACAACACTATCTATGTAGAGGCCGGTTCCTCCTACTAGAAATGCCGTCTTTTGGTTATTGTTTTTGAGAATGTCTTTTACCTCTTTTTGATATCTGTATAAATTGTATTCTTCTTTAATACTTACATGTCCAAAGAGGTAATGTTCTACATTAGACAATTCAATTTCTTCTTGAGTGGGTTTTGCAGTTCCTATGTTTAATTCTTTGTAAACTTGTCTTGAATCTGCATTAATAATGTATCCATTAAATTCCTTAGCTAGTTTTTGAGCAAGTTTAGTCTTTCCTGTTGCTGTAGGACCTGCTATAACGATGATGGGTGGATAGCTCATTTCTTTTTAAGTAAGAATCTAGCTAGAAGATGATTAAACCAAATAATGATGCTAGATATTACTAATATGGGGAGCAAAATAAGGTGCATTTGGCTTTCCATGAATATTGAAATTGCACCTATTGTTACTATCAACACTAGAAATAAATCGAGAGTAGAGCTGAAGTGGTAGCTTAAAACATAATCTAAGTCTAATTTCTTTTTTAGCGCTTCTCTAGCATATTTACTAATTAAAATTCCTATGTTGATGATGTTTAAAAATAGTGTTGACCACATAATCAACGTGTGTTTTTCACTAGGTTCTACATTAAAGTATTCGTAGTATATAAAGAGGGTTGTGAGTGTAAGGGCTGGAACCAATAATATTGAAACAAGAGCCAAGAGAGCAGGCTTTAAGTCGTTTGTGTAGTAGAAAAAAACAATACCGATGATAATAGCAATAGATATTAGAGCTATAGCTGTAATGTTGATTTGGTAAGTTGTAATTATTTCAAAGTAAGTTTGTATATTCATATTACTTGGAGATCATTTTAATAGTCTCAAAATAGTATCTTATTACCACTTGCAAAATTATACTAAGCAGAATTACAAAGATCATATACTGTCCTAGTATAATTATATAGCCTGTTCCCAAAAACACCATTAATATTGCAGTGAAGAGAGAAAATATGGTTAAAGTCCTGATATGTTTGTATCTCAGATAAATCATTTTTATAAAGATGATGGTAAGTATTCCAGCTATGATTAATAAAAATAAATCTGTAGGTATTTGATAGATTTTAAGAACAGAGAAGGAAGTTGAGAACGTTAGAAGCATACATAATCCTAAGTTCATTATCTTTTCTGTGCTCACTTTTTCTTTGAAATAGATGTAGGTTGTTAAAATAATAATACTGACGATAATTGCTAAGGTGGTTTGAATGTGATCTATTTCGTAAATTTGTGGTGTTTTTTCATTTGATTCAATATTAGAGTAGTTTGCTGGAATCACTCCTGTATTGAAAATGATGTCGTGAAATTCTGCGTTTTGTCTATCGGGACCAAGTCCCACTGCAAAAATTTCCAATGCCTGTTGATCTACTTGTACAGGTCTTACAAAGCCGTCGATAGCGAGTCCTATTGTCTTCCCTTGTTGTTCTCTTAAGAAATTTGCGAAATCACCACGATCTTGTGGCCATTCTTTGAATATTGCGAAATATACTTGATTATGTTGTTCATCGGGTAATTGCCTTATTAAAATGTTCCTAAAGGCTTCTCTATCCCATCCAGTACTTTTATAATTCTCTCGCATATACATTTGAGCATCTAGACCATCTTCTTCAGCTTCTTTGTCCTCTTTGGGGACGACAAGTTCCATATAACCTCTTTCTGAGATTAAATCTTCGATAAATGTCTCATCCTGGATTGTTTGAACGATGACTTTTAATCCTCTTGAACCCTCAACATCTGTTTCTTTGACCTGGATTTCTTCAACATTTGCTCTTCTTAATCTCTGGTATATGATATTTTTTGTCTCTCTCCTCTCCCGTATATTTGTCCCTTCTTCAAATTGTAAAAAGAATTCTTTTTTCCAATAATCCTCATCTTTTATATTTAGGTCGAATCTTCTTTCTTCTAAAATTTCCTCAGGGATTAACTCTTCAGTTTGAGGAAGGGCTAAAAACAGTGTAATTAGGATAAAACAACTAACAGTTATTATTACTAAATACTGGAACAGCTTTACAAGTTTCGGAAACACATTACCTACACTACAGATCATATTTCCTAGCCTTGTCAAATAATACTACGTTTTCATTTTCTAATATGTTTCTTACGAATGCCTCTCTTTGTTTTTTCTGAAATTCGAAATCTTCTGGTGATAATACGGCCATTCTCAACTCTTTTCCAATGTCTTTTTCGACTTTTTCCATTTCCTTGTTTAGCTTGTTTAAATTTGGCTTACCAATGATTAATATGTCTATATCATTCTCATTCTTATACTCGCCATTTATATATGCTTGAGTAAGAATCGCTCCTTCTATATTTTCTATCTTTGTTAATACACTGCTTACCAATTTGACTTCCTGGGTGTCTTTTAGAAACATTGATCTTAATTCTGGCAAAAAAATACTTTCCTTGTTGAGGGTGTAAACTAATTTGTTGGCCTGTTTCTTGGATTTTATAATACCAAACAATTCTAAATTCTTTAATTCTCTTCTAATAGCATTTATTTCTTCTCCTAACTTTCTAACCAACCCCCTTATATGATATGTTGATTCCGGGTTTAGTAAAAAAGTTTTTAAAATCTTTACTCTAACTTTTGAAATAATGATTCTTTCTAGCATATTCTATCAATACTAATTTATATCAACTCTGCTGTTAATATTTGGTAGAGCTTGTACCCAAGTTAATCCTCGATTGAATTCTATTTCATCACCATCTTGGTCATAGTATTTTGTCCTACCAGTACGACTGTCCTTCTCCCACGTCCCATTTATAGTTTCTCCATCTCTAAAGATTTTTGCATTTCCAGAGTCCTGTACATCTATAATTAGCCTATTATACTCATCCACTGGACCTTCGATGTTTACTTCCTGTATGATAACATTTTTTGCATATAATTGTTTATCTGTTTCATAATCAGTATCACTACTGCCTCCTACGCTTCTTAGGTATCTATTAGAAGAACGATTATACTCCCAAGAAACGGCATATTCTGAACTATTAGAAAAATTCACTTCTACTCTGGACCTTTCTTCTCTGTCGTCAGTCTGTGCATCAGGTTTAAATTCCCAGGATTCTACATTTGGGAAACCATCCCATCCTCTACCTTCCGCGTATTCCCAAGCTTCTTTTACTGAAGAATATTCATCATGAGGTGCAGAACGATCACTAACTCTCCATGCTCCTCTAGTGCCTATAGTTTTAATATTATATGCTGAGATATTCCCACCCGCATCTGTCCTAGGATCATTTGTAGAGGCTTGTCCATCATATACAAAAAGTGGATCAAATGGACTAAGCCATTCCAAGAAATACTGTCTTGCACTTCTTATGGGGCCTACTTTCTCAACTTCGTTGCTCCAGAAAATTCCCAACATTCTAGTGGCTCCTCCTTCTACCAGTGTTTCAAAAATAATATCTGCTTTTTGCAAATTAGAGGTTGGTCTTGCACTAGGGTGATTATTTATTATTACACCAACTGGTCTTCTTTCTTTCATTTCTTCCATTTCGGATTTACTAAAAAGTCTCCCATTTATTGGGCTCTCTTCTGTCCTTGGTACAGAAGGTTCTGCTAGTTTAAGATTAGCAAATTTTATACCATCTTCTTTTTTTGTATTAGGTGCCAAGTAAGGATCTGTGATATCAATTAACTGAGGTACTTGTGTTCTGGGTCCATAGACTGTTTGATATACAAAAAAGATTGATCCTCCCAAAATTATCAGAGCCGGTATGGCTATTAAAAGAATCTTTTTATATTTAGGAGCTTTATTCCACCACTGTTTTAATTTAACGAATCTATCCTTTTTCTCTTTTTTTGTGACATCCCCATATTCTTTTACACTCTCTTGCTTTTCTTCTTTTTCCTCAAGAGAGGACTTGCTTAAATTAATTTCTTTATTTTTCATAATTCCTTGGATTATATATAATTGTCAGGATATATATTATCATAGACATTCAAACTATGAAAGACTTACAAACCTATTATATCAAAACTTACGGATGTGCAATGAATTATGCAGATAGTGCTAGGATAAGGGGTGTGCTTAAGGATGTGGGGATGCAAGAGGTTGAAAACTTTGAAGATGCTGATGTGATAATATTAAACAGTTGTTCTGTAAGAAAGCAAGCTGAGGATAAAATTAGGGGTTGGAGTATCAAACTCAAAGGCTATAAAAAAAATGATAAGGTTGTTGTTTTGACGGGCTGTATGGCTGTTAGAAAGGATAGAAAAGAGGGTAGTAAAAAAAATTATGCCAAAGAAATTAAAAACAAAAATCCTTGGGTTGATTACGTTTTGGATATTCAAGATCTTATGGAACTTCCAGAATTACTTGGGGTGGAAAATTTCAACAGAGAAAAAAAATTATACTTGGATATTATCCCCGAGTATGGGAATGAATTTTTAGTGAATGTACCTATATCAACGGGTTGTAATTTTTTCTGCTCGTATTGTGTTGTCCCTTTCTCAAGGGGGAAACTTGAACATAGAGATTATTATGAAATAATGAGTGAGGTTGAATTTCATCTAAAGAACGGTGCAAAAATTATTTCCTTAGTTGCTCAGAATGCAAATAGTTGGAGGGGTTTTAAAGATGATCAAAAAATAGATTTCGCCAACCTGTTAGAGGATGTAGCATCCCTTGATTATGATTTTTGGGTAAGTTTTGTTTCTTCAAACCCTATGGATTTTTCAGACAGGATGATTGAAGTAATAAAAGATAATGGAAAGATAATGAGGGGTATTAATATTGCAGTGCAATCTGGTTCAAATAGAATTTTAGAAAAAATGAATAGGAAATATTCAGTAGAGGAGTTTGAGGAGTTAGTTTCTAAAATAAAGAAGGAGATTCCTGATATTCGGCTTACTACTGACATAATTGTAGGTTTTCCTGGGGAAACTCGGGGGGATTTTCAAAAGACTTTAGATCTCATAAAGAAAATGGAGTTTCAAATGGTCTATGTTGGTAAATATTCTCCTAGAGAGGGTACAGCTTCTGCCGATTTAAAAAATGATGTAGGTATTGAAGAAAAAAAGAGAAGAGAGCGTATCTTAAAGCAGGAGGTAAATTCTCTCAGAGAAAAGTTTCATAATGATTTCGTAAAAAAAGAATTAGATGCTTTAATAGTTGGTGGTAGAAAAGCCATATCATATTATTATCATGAGATTCTGCTAGAAGAGCCTGTAAAAGAGCATTATATAGGTGCTTTTAACAGGGTTTTAATTACCAAAGCTACTCTTTCTGGTTTAGTTGCTAAAGTTTAAATATTTTTATACAATGAGTTTAGCAAACTTTTAAAGATTTTTATGAAGAAAGTTTTCTTAACATACATTATTGTTTTTACATTTGTTTTCACTTTTTTTCTTTTATCTTTTTCAGAATATAGTTATACTGATGGGCCTCCTGATAGTGGCAGGGTTTCTTATATAAAGCAGCTTTACAATGAATTAGA
>SL_8KL_010_SEDDRAFT_10000139_pt1 | contig 58229 bp, 53 predicted proteins | sample SodLakKL_010_SED_4_FD_11160 | JGI IMG/M metagenome (IMG submission 11160)
AATTCTGTTGAAAAACTCTGCGCTGCATCGCGGAATTTTCGGGTCTGAAATGACGTCGAGCGCCATTGATCATGGCGCTGCGGGTGCAGTTACTGGGATCGGGAATGTCTTGGCGAGTTTGCGGAGGTTTTGGGCGGTTGCGGCGAGGATAAATTCGTCATTCGCGCCATATGGGCCTCGTAATCGAAGGCGGCCCAAGCCGAGTATTCGCTTCAGATGTGCAAACAGCATCTCGACCTTCTTTCGGAGCCGCATCGCGATGACATAATCATCGGTCTTGGCAATATCGCGGGCGACCTGGCGCGCGTCTTCGTGTTCTTCGCGGGTGATGGTGCGCAACTCGGCGTTCGGGCAGCATCTGTCTTTCGAAGGGCACGCCTGACAGGTCAGTTTCCGTGCGCGGTATTTTGCGACCCCTTTGCCTGTCGGGCCTCGGTTCGGGTCGGAATAGTTGCGGCGAAATTGCTTCAAGTCGTAGCCTTCGGGGCAGATGTAGCGGTTGTTTTCGGGATCCCACTCGAAGTCCTCCCGGCTCCATGTGCCATCGGTGCGCGCGGACTTGTCGATGACCGGGATGAATGGATCAATCTTGCGTTCGACCAACCAGCCCAGCATTGGCCCCGACCCATAGGCAGTGTCCGCGATCAGCCAGTCAGGTTGCATTCCAAAGGTTTCGCGCACCCGATCCAGCATCCTGCGCGTTGACCCGACTTCTGCCTGCCGGATTGACCTTGTGCCCTCAACATCCACGATCACCCCGTGATCCGTATCGATGAGATAGTTATCGGAATAGGCAAAGAATGCCGGCGCCTTATGGGCGGCAGTCCACTGGCTGGCCGGATCGGAGTGCGAGGTGAATTTTGGTTCAACCTCGCTTGCCGCGCCAAAAGCTTCATGATCCAGAACTTCAAGATATTCCCTGACGGCCCGCGGTGCCTCGGCGGGGTCAATATTCTGCGTGTTCCAATCCTCCTTGCGCCTCGAGTTCTGCTTGTTGACATCGGCCGCGATCAGACTGGCATCCACAGCAAACCTCTGGCCGCTCACCAGTCCCTCAGTGATGCAGCGCGCAACAACGGTTTCGAACACATGGCGGAGCAATTCGCTTTCCCGAAACCTGCCATGACGGTTTTTGGAAAAGCTGGAATGATCGGGGACCGGATCAGTAAGGTCGAGGCGACAGAACCAGCGATACGCCAGGTTCAAATGAACTTCTTCGCACAGACGCCGCTCCGACCGGATGCCAAAGCAATATCCCACAAGCAGCATGCGGATCAGCAGCTCCGGGTCGAGGGACGGTCGCCCGGTGTGGCTGTAGAACGGTGCCAGATGCGCACGAATGCCGCCAAGGTCGACAAAACGATCAATCGCGCGCAGCAGGTGGTCTTGCGGCACATGATCTTCAAGCGAGAAATCGTAGAATAATGCGCTTTGTGGCTGTTGCCTCGGTCCCATCATGGCCGTCATCCCCTGCACCAACACAAGAATTGAATCAGGGTTCAAACTCAAAAACAACAAGAGTTTTTCAACAGAATTTCCCGCATACCCGACCTTCGCCCCTAATGGCGACCAAAGCGGGAAACGCTACTGGCCCGTCCAGCGCCGCTGACCACTGCCTTGCGCAACGCTGCGGGTGCTGACTGTGCCCCCCGAAGCGCTTAACGCCAGCGCGCCGCTTTGGCGCAGATCGCGCGGGCTGATGATCTGGCACGGCCCCTGCCGCGCATCTGGGTCTTGCGTCACAACCACAATCCGGCCAGGCAGGCAGACGGCTTCCAACTGCGCCAACGCGCGTTGCCCCGCCAGATGCACCACATCAAACCCGCCCCCGCGCAGATGCACAACAGTGTCACGCGGATCGAACCCGCTGCGGGCATGGGCGTCGGCCTGCGTTGCACTGTCGCCATCCGCCCTCAGCCAGCTTTCAGCGGTGAAACTGCCTGCGCGCGCACGGCTGAGCATGCGCGGGCCACCCTCTGGCAGCAGGCCCACCACCTCGCCTTCGCGCGCGATCAGCAGGGTCGGTCGCGGGGTTTCAGCCCAGACAATCAGCGCCACCGCCATCACCGGCACCCCCGCCCAGCGCAACCGCCCCTGCCAAGCGATCACCCACAAGGCCCCAAGTGCCAGTGCCGGGATCACGCTCGGCGCGGGTTGCGCCACGGGCATCACCGCCCCCTCCAATCCGCTGACAATGGCCGAGACATGCAAGATCCAGCCAATCGCCGGCCCCATCAGCTTCAACCCGATCCATTCCAGCCCGAAAGGGGTAAGCAGTGCTGCCAGCACCGCCGCAGGCATGACCACCAGCCCCATCAGGGGCACCGCCAGCAGATTGGCGATCAGCCCGTATTCGGCAATCCGGTTGAAACTGGCCGCTGCAATCGGCGCGGTGGCAATGCCCGCGACCAGCGAGCAGATCACCACACTGACGACCGGCCAGACCCAGCGCGGAATGCGCGCGCGCCAGCCCCGTTCCCGTGTCAGCCATTGGAACACCGCGACCAGTGCCACCGTGGCGGCAAAGCTCATCTGAAACCCCGCCTGCACCAGCGCTTCGGGCCGCAGAAGCAAGATCAGCGTTGCCGCCATCGCCACCGAGCGCAAGGAGATTGCGCGCCGGTCCAGCAGTACCGCCACCAGCATCACCGCCACCATAATATAGGCGCGTTCGGTGGCAACATTGCCCCCCGACAGCACCAGATAGAACGCTCCCGCCACCAATGCGCCCAAAGCGGCCAGCTTGCGCGTGGGCGCGCGCAATGCGAACGCTGGCACCATCGCCATGACCAGCCGCAACAGGCCAAAGACAAACCCCGTCAACAGCCCCATATGCAGCCCGGAGATGGCCAGCAGATGTGCAAGGTTCGAGCGGCGCAATTCCTCCATCTGCGCCTGCGCGATGCCAGAGCGGTCGCCTGTCAGGATCGCCGCAGCAAACCCGCCCCTGTCACCGGGCAAATGCGCCTGCACCGCGCCCGATATCTTCATGCGCAACCGGTGAATGCGCAGGCCTGCCGCCCCTTGGCCCGCCGGGGCCAGCGCCAGCACCGGCACGCGTGTATAGCCGACCGCGCCCAGCCGCTCGAACCATGCAAGGCGCCGGAAATCAAAGCCGCCGGGTTCTGACGGGGCGGGCGGCGGGGCCAGATGGCCGGTTGTGGCCACACGCAAGCCCGGCTCTGGCGTGATGAATCCCTGATCGCCATGCAATGAGATGCGCACCCGCTCAGGCGTGCGCGCACGCGCCACCCGTTCCAGCGCGACCTGATCCAGTGTCAGGCGCAGCGCATCCGTGGCCGAACGGTCGATCCTGACAATCCGCCCCTCAATCGGGCCAAAATAGCGGTATTGCAGCACCGGGGCCGAGACGAGCGCCGCCCGCGCCCCTGCCGCCACGACCCCCGCCACAACCAAGGCGCAAACCAACATCAGGGGCGCAATGTCTTCGGGCACACGGCGCGACAGCAGCGCCAAAGCAAGGGCCAGCCCCCCCACACCTGCCCATTCCAGCGCNACAGGGTCGCGCGGCAGCGCAAAGTAGATGCCGATGCCGATGGCCAGCAACACAGGCACGAACAAGANCAATCGCCCGCGCTGCGCCGCAATGGCCGAAACCAGCGCTGCGGGCACCTGCGCTGGGCGCAGCAGAGAAAAGGTCAACACGCGCACCCTTGTTTCCCCTCCCATCCTTGCCTAGAACCCAAGCTCAGATCCTGACGCGAAACTGGTTTCCAAAAGGTTAATCTCACCATGTCCTCTCCTGTCGTGACGCGCTTTGCCCCCTCGCCAACTGGATTCCTGCATATTGGCGGGGCGCGCACGGCGCTGTTCAACTGGCTTTATGCGCGCGGGCGCGGCGGCAAGTTCCTGTTGCGCATCGAAGATACCGACCGCGCCCGCTCCACCCCCGAAGCGACACAGGCCATTCTGGCCGGGTTGACATGGCTGGGGCTGGACTGGGATGGCGAACCGGTCAGCCAGTTTGACCGCGCAGACCGCCATGCCGAAGTCGCGCATCAGATGCTAGCCTCGGGCGATGCGTATAAGTGCTTCAGCACCCAAGACGAGATCGAGGCGTTCCGCGAATCGGCCCGCACGGAAGGCCGCTCGACGCTGTTTCACTCGCCTTGGCGCGATGCCAGCCCCGACACACACCCCGACGCGCCCTTTGCGATTCGGGTCAAGGCCCCATTGGACGGCGAGACGCTGATCGACGATCAGGTTCAGGGACAGGTCCGCATCCGCAATGACCAGTTGGACGATATGATCGTGCTGCGCTCTGACGGCAGCCCCACCTATATGCTGGCCGTTGTGGTCGATGACCATGATATGGGCGTGACCCATGTCATTCGCGGCGATGACCACCTGAACAATGCCGCGCGGCAGATGCTTGTCTACCGCGCCATGGGCTGGGATGTGCCAATCTGGGCGCATATCCCGCTGATTCATGGCCCCGATGGCAAGAAACTGTCTAAACGCCACGGCGCGCTGGGGGTCGAGGAATATCAGCAGATGGGCTATCCGGCAGCGGCCATGCGCAACTACCTTGCGCGGCTGGGCTGGAGCCATGGCAATGACGAATTCTTCTCCGATGCGCAGGCGCGTGAGTGGTTCGATATCAGTGGCATAGGCAAATCGCCCGCGCGGCTGGACTTCAAGAAACTCGACCATCTGACAGCGCAGCACACCAGCGTTGCCGACGATGCTGCACTGCTGCATGAATTAGAAGCCTATCTTGCCGCGACGCAAGCGCCTGCGCTGACCGATGCGCAGCGCGCAGGGCTTTTGCGGGCCATGCCGCTGGTCAAGGACAAGGCAAAAGGTTTCGCGCAACTGCTTGAAAAAGCGCATTTTATACTCACCCAACGCCCCATTGCACCAGACGAGAAAGCGGCCGCTGCACTCGATGATGTATCCCGTAGTATACTGAAGGAATTGACGCCGCGCCTGCAAACTGCTAGGTGGGATCGAGAAATTTTGGAAGGGGTTGTCACCGAAGTCGCGCAGGCACACGGTCTGGGTCTAGGCAAGTTGGCGCAACCACTTCGCGCCGCTCTGGCCGGGCGCACGAACAGCCCCAGCGTTTTTGATATGATGATTATTCTGGACCGCGATGAAGCGCTGGCCCGACTACAAGATGCAGTAACCTGAGCCGAAACGCCAACTGGCCGCTCGGTTCAGATCTGGGACCGCCTGTGGGATGAAACCTCGCAGGCTTTTTCGAAAGGATGAGGAATGGCGAACGGAAGCGAGACGGCAAAGCTGACCATCGGCGACAAGGTAATTGATCTTCCGATCATGAAACCTTCGGTCGGGCCGGATGTGGTGGATATCCGCAAGCTCTACGCGCAAGGCGATGTCTTCACCTATGACCCCGGCTTTACGTCTACGGCCTCGTGTTCGTCGACCATCACCTATATCGACGGTGACGCAGGCGAATTGCTGTATCGTGGCTATGCGATTGAGGATCTGGCTGAAAAGTCACATTTTCTGGAATGTTGCTATCTGCTGCTTTATGGCGAATTGCCCTCTGCCGAAGACCTAGAGGATTTTGAAAGCCGCGTGACGCGGCACACCATGATCCACGAACAGATGCACAATTTCTTCCGCGGGTTCCGTCGTGACAGCCACCCAATGGCGATTATGACCGGTGTTGTGGGCGCAATGTCGGCCTTCTACCACGACTCGACCGACATCAATGACCCTTGGCAGCGTGAAGTGGCTGCGATCCGCATGATCGCAAAAATGCCCACCATCGCGGCAATGGCCTACAAGTATTCGGTCGGTCAGCCCTTTGTGTACCCCAAGAACAGCCTCGATTATTCCGGCAACTTCCTGCACATGTGCTTCGCAGTTCCCGCCGAAGAATATGTCGTAGACCCGATCCTGAGCCGCGCGATGGACCGGATCATGATGCTGCATGCCGATCATGAACAGAACGCCTCGACCTCGACGGTGCGGCTGGCAGGGTCTTCGGGGGCGAACCCCTTTGCCTGTGTCGCAGCGGGCATAGCCTGCCTCTGGGGTCCGGCACATGGCGGCGCGAATCAGGCCTGCCTTGAAATGCTGCGCGAAATTGGCACTGTGGACCGCATTCCGGAATTCATAGCCCGCGCCAAGGACAAGGAAGACCCATTCAAGCTGATGGGCTTTGGCCACCGCGTCTACAAGAATTTCGATCCGCGCGCGAAGGTCATGAAGCAATCCGCCGATGAGGTTCTGGGCCTGCTGGGGATTGAAGACAATGAGACTCTGAAAGTCGCCAAGGAGTTGGAGCGGATCGCGCTGGAGGATGATTACTTCGTCTCCAAGAAGCTGTATCCGAATGTCGATTTCTATTCCGGCATCATTCTCGAAGCGATGGGCTTCCCCACCTCGATGTTCACACCGATTTTTGCGCTGTCGCGCACAGTTGGCTGGATTTCGCAGTGGAAAGAGATGATCTCGGACCCAGAGCAGAAAATCGGTCGCCCGCGCCAGCGCTACACAGGCGCACCACGCCGCGAATATACCGAAATCGAAGACAGATAGGCCCCGCGCGCCCAACCCTGTCACACGCCGTCCCATTCGGGGCGGCGTCTTTCTTTTCATGCCCCTTGGAACCGCGCACCGCCAAGGCTATTTGTCAGACATGAAACACACGCTTCCAATTTTGACGCTCGTCGCCACAGCGGCCTTTCTGGTCTCGCCTTTTCTGGCAGACCCGTTCATGGGCTTTGATCCTGAGCGCTTTCCTGTACCGCAGATTGATCCGCCAGTGCAGCCCGCAGGCTATGCCTTTTCCATCTGGGGGCTGATCTATGCGTGGCTGGCGGTTCTGGCGGTGGTCGGTGTGACGCTGCGGCGCGACGCCCTCGCATGGCAACCGGTGCATCTGCCGCTTACGCTGAGCGTTGGGCCGGGGGCATTGTGGCTGTGGGTTGCAGGGTTCGCGCCCCTCACTGCGACAGCGCTGATTTTCTGGATGCTGGGCTGCGCAATCTGGGCGTTTCTGCGCACACCAGCGCAAGACCGCTGGCTTTTGCGCGTGCCAGTGGCCCTTTACGCGGGTTGGCTGACAGCGGCGGCGCATGTGTCGCTCGGCGTTGCTCTTGGCGGCTATGGCCTTGCCTCTGGCGAAATGGCGGCGGTCATCGCTGTGGCAGGGGCCACGCTTGTGGCACTGGCCGTCGGCTGGACGCGCCCTGATGCGCCCGAATATTCTGCGGCCGTGATCTGGGCCTTTATCGCGGTGATTGTGGCCAGTTTGCCGGGGGCCATAGCTGTCGCCGGGGCAACGCTGGTTGCATTGCTGCTGGTGGTCGCCATGACCGTGCGCGGGCTTTGGGCTGGACAGCGCAAACCCGCCCTGTAACANAAGGCCAATGACCCAATCGGCGGAGCCTGACATGCCCCATGACCCCCTGATCTTTGCACCCGATGGCAGTGTCACGCGCCTGCGCGCCATCATGGCCGCGCTGCGCGACCCTGACAGCGGCTGCCCTTGGGATATCGAGCAGGATTTCGCATCCATCGCGCCCTATACGATTGAAGAAGCCTATGAGGTGGCTGATGCGATCGAGCGGCAGGACTGGCCCGCACTGCAAGGCGAGCTGGGCGATCTGCTGTTGCAAGTCGTCTATCATGCACAAATCGCCGAAGAAGCAGGGCATTTCACCTTCCACGACATCGCCCGCAGCATTTCCGACAAGATGCTCGCCCGCCATCCGCATGTCTTTGGCGATGAGAGCCGCGACAAAAGCGCCGAACAGCAGGTGGCCGATTGGGAGAAGCTGAAAGCGGTTGAGCGCGCAGACCGCGATCAGGGCGGGGTGCTGGATGATGTGGCCCTTGGCCTGCCCGCGCTGATGCGCGCCGTAAAGCTGCAAAAGCGCGCGGCACGGGTGGGGTTTGACTGGCCCCAGACCGCGCAGGTGATCGACAAGATCGTCGAGGAAGCGCAAGAATTGCATGAGGCAAAAGATACGCTGACACAGGCCGAGGTGGCCGAGGAATTTGGCGATCTGTTGTTCGTCATGGCCAATCTGGCGCGGCATCTGGAAGTTGACCCCGAAGATGCGCTGCGCGCCGCCAATGCCAAATTCACCCGCCGNTTCCGCGCCATTGAGGCCGCCCTTGCCAGTGAGGGACGCACCCCGGCACAAAGCAATCTGGACGAGATGGACAGCTTGTGGAATGCCGCCAAAACCCGAGAGAAAGCCGATGCAGCCCGATGACNAGACATTAACGGTGGAGGGGCTGAACCCTGCCGGGCGCGGGTCAATCCTGCTATTGGCCTGCGGGGCATTGGCGCGTGAAATACTGGCGCTGCGCGCGGCGAATGGCTGGACGCATATGGACCTGCTGTGCCTGCCCGCCAATCTGCACCTGTGGCCGGACCGCATTCCTGATGCAGTGGAAAAGGCGGTGCTGGAACACCGCGAGAGGTATGACAGTATCTTTGTGGTCTATGCCGATTGCGGCACGGGTGGATTGCTACAGGCGCGCTGCGCGGAGTTGGGCGTCGAGATGGTGGAAGGCCCGCATTGCTACGCGTTCTTTGAAGGCGTCGAGGAGTTTGCCGCAAAGGGCGACAGTGAAATGACCGCCTTTTACCTGACCGATTTTCTGGTGCGCCAGTTTGATGCCTTTGTCTGGAAACCGATGGGCTTTGACCGCCATCCCGAACTGATCGAGATGATGTTCGGCAATTACACGAAACTGATCTATCAGGCCCAGACCGATGACCCCGCGCTGGATGCCAAGGCGCAGCTTTGTGCCCAGCGGCTGGGGCTGGAGTATGAGCGACGCTTCACCGGCTATGGCGATCTGGGCCGCGCGCTGGCCGCACGAGCATAAGGGGCGCTGCCCCTCTTTCGCCTTCGGCTCAATTCACCCCGGAGTATTTCGGGCAAGAAAATGATCAGGCATGGCGGATGAAATAGGCTGTCGCCCCGTCGCGCGCCTCGGATGTCAGCAATTCATGGCCCGATTCTGCACAGAAATGCGGGATATCGACCACGGCAGCAGGGTCACTTGCGAGCACGCACAAAACCTGCCCCGATGCCATGGATTTCAGACGCTTGCGCGCTTTCAGGACCGGCAGCGGACATAGCAGCCCGACCGCGTCGAGTTCGATATCCGCCTTCATGCGCGCCGACGCCTGCCGCGGGGGGGGGCGGGGGGGCGGTTCACGCCCTCAGTCAGCAAAGCTGTCATCGGATGGTCTGGGGCGTTGGGCGCATATTGCGCCAGCAAATCCTGCATGGCCTGTCGCTGGTCACTTTCCTGCGGCAGGCTGAGCGCCCAGTCGATCAGGATCGAGCGGCACTCGCCATCCGAGATGCCTTCGATCAGATAGCTTTCGCGGATCAGCCCTTTCGGGTCATTGGCGGGCGTCATGGTCTGTCCTATCCTTCACAGGGCCGGTTTCGGCAAGGGTTGACGCAATCAGGTCTTGCGCGACGTGGCAGCGCTCTTGCAGGCGCGTCGCAAGCGCGTCGGTGGTTTTTGCGCCTGCTGATGCCAAGATAAACTTTTGTCCGCTGGGGCCAAGCTGATCAATGTCGGAAATCTTGTCTGCCAGCAAGCGCCCCGTGGCCTGCATCGTCCAGCACAGCCGATAAGCCTGCAATATCTGCGCTTCGGATTGTGCATCCAGAACGCCCGCCTTGACGCCCGCGCGCAACTGCGCCTCGACTCTGCGCGCGGGGTTGCCTGCGCGCAAGGCGCAAAATTGTGCAATCAGTTCAATATCCATCAGCCGCCCCGGCCCCGATTTGGCATCCCACAGCCCATGTGCCGGTTTCGCCTCGGCCAGTCGCGCGCGCATGTCGCTGACATCCTTGTAGATGGTCGGGCCAGTCGATTTCTCGGCCAAAAGCTGGCGGCGCAGGGCCTCGATCTTTTCCCCCAGCGCCACCGATCCCGCGACACGGCGCGCGCGTGTCAGGGCCAGATGCTCCCAGGTCCAGGCCTCGTTGCGCTGATAATTCTCGAATGCGGACAAGCTTGTGGCGACCGGTCCCTGCCGACCCGAAGGGCGCAGGCGCATATCGACCTCGTAGAGGCGGCCTTCGGCAGTGGGGGCGCTCAGAGCGGTGAGGAACGCCTTGGTCAGCCGCGCAAAATAACTGCGCGCATCCAGCGGGCGGCGGCCTTCGGACATGTCTGCGGCATCGGCGTCGTAAATCACGATCAGGTCCAGATCCGAGACCGCATTCAAGCGCCCCGCCCCAAGCGAGCCCATACCCAGCACGAGGGCCCCCTGCCCCGGCGGCGGCCCATGCTTGGCGCTGAACTCTGCCACCACCACAGGCCAGAGGGCCGTCAGCACCGCTTCGGCGAGCGAGGCATATTCCGCGCCCGCCTCGAACGCATCAATCAGCCCGCGCAGGTGATGCACGCCCACGCGGAAATGCCATTCCCGCGCCCAGATGCGGGCGGCGTCCAACTGACGCTCATAATCGTCAATCTGCGCCAGCCGGTCGGCCAGTTCCTTGTGCAGCGCCGCAGTGCCGGGCCATTGCGCGAAGAACCCACCGCCAATGACCGCATCAAACACGGCCGCATTGCGCGACAGATAGGCGGCCAAGCGCGGTGCCGTTGCGCATATGTCAACAATCAGGTCGATAAGCTGTGGATTGGCTTCGAACAGCGAGAAAAGCTGCACACCTGCGGGCAGACCGCTGAGGAAGCGGTCGAATTGCACCAGCGCCGCGTCAGGGTCGCCCGCGTCCTGCAATTTGGTCAGAATCAACGGGCGCACCCGTTTGAAGATTTCCTGCGCACGACCGGAGCGCAAGGCCGCATAGCTGGGCCAGCCTGCGATCAGGTCTTGCGCGGCCTCGGACAGATCGGGTTCAGCCTCGGTCGCGGTGTCGGGGGCGAAAAAGCCTTCGGTCAGCTCGGCCACATGTTTCAAGCGCCCCTCCAGCCGGGTGCGGAAGGCATTGGTGTCGCCCTCGCCGACAAAGCGCGCGATGCGGTCGAACCCCTCGGGGCTGGTGGGCAGTTTTTGGGTCTGGGCATCCTGCACCATTTGCAAACGATGCTCGATTTCCCTATGCTCAATGTAATGAGCAGTCAGCTTTTCGGCCACGTCTTGCGGAATCCAGCCTTTCGCCGCCAAGGCCGCCAACCCTTCGACTGTGCGCGGGCTGCGCAATTCAGGGTCGCGCCCGCCTGCGATCAACTGGCGCGTCTGGGTGAAAAACTCGATCTCTCGAATGCCGCCCTGCCCCAATTTCAGGTCATGCCCCTCCAGTGCCAGCGCGCCGCCCAAACCCTTATGGGCCTTGATCTTCAGACGCATGTCATGGGCATCCTGAATGGCGGCGAAATCCAGATGCTTGCGCCACACGAAGGGCCGCAAGGTTTCGAGAAACCGCGCACCCGCGTCCAAATCGCCCGCACAGGGGCGCGCCTTGATATAGGCCGCGCGCTCCCATGTGCGCCCAAGGCTTTCATAATAGCGCTCGGCCGCTTCCATCGACAGGCAAACCGGGGTCACGGACGGGTCGGGGCGCAGACGCAGATCGGTGCGAAAGACATAGCCCTCATCTGTGTAATCGGACAACAGCCCGCACAGCTTGCGCGTGATGCGCAGGAAACTGGCGCGTGCCTCGTGGTAGTCATCTGCGCTGAAGCGCTGCTCGTCAAACAGGCAGATCAGGTCGATATCGGAGGAGTAGTTCAATTCCCGCGCGCCCATTTTGCCCATGGCCAGCACGACCATGCCAGCACCGGTCGCCGCATCTTCCGCTGTGGCACCGGGCAGCTTCCCCCGCCGGATTTCATCGTCGACAAGGGCGGTCAGCGCCACATGCGTGGCGCGGTCCGCCAGATCACTTAGCGCGCCCGTCACCTGATCCAGCGACCACACACCGCCCAGATCGGCCAAGGCGGCCAGCAACCCGATACGCCGCTTTGCTTGCCGCAACCGCGCCGACAGATCAGGCAGGGCCGTTACATCAAGGGCGGCCAGTTCATCGGCAAGGCTGGTTGCGGGATCGCGCGACAGGGCGGCCGCGATCCAGTCGCGTTCGCGCGACATAAGCGTGCGCAAATAAGGGCTGCATCCGGCGGTACCTGCCACCAGATCAGCCATCTCGCCGGTCAATTCCGCAAAGCTGGCACGCGCCGCCATACCGGATTCGGCATCATAAGGCAGGGGCACGCGTGTCAGGGAACCAAATGTCATCAGAAAAGAATGCACCGCCTGAACAGCAAGGTCAATTCCCGCAACCACCTCATTAGGCGCGAAAAACTTTGGATGAGGGCGGCAATCCGGGACTTTGGAGGCCCATACGGTTGCGGTATCATAAAAATTTCGCTTGCCACAATTGGTCAGTTTATTTTACCACTCCAGCAGAGGGAGGAGCGACTAAGCGAATTGTAGGCTGTCATGCGCAATTTTATTGCGCTTGTGTCACGCTTTTCTCTTGACGCATCACACCCGAACAGGGTGGATATCGGGACCAAGGTCCAACAACCGGAGGAACAAGAATGAATAAACTGCTAATCACAACGGCATTGACGGCGAGCGTAGCAGCCGGCGCTGTTCAAGCGCAGGAGCGTATTCGCTGGCAAGTGCCGATGAGCTTTGCCTCGACACTGACCGCGCTGGGCGACACGATGCCATGGGTTGCCGAGCAACTGTCGGCAGTATCCGGCGGCAATATCGATCTGCGCGTGGCAGAGCCGGGCGCTGTGGTGCCTGCGCTGTCAATCTTCGAGAATGTGTCAGAAGGCAATATCGACGCGGGCTATAGCTGGATGGGCTATGAGTGGGGCACTGTTCCTGCTGCCGCGCTGTTCGGCGCAACGCCCTTCGGCCTGGAGTCGATGGAATTTCTGGCATGGATGACCCATCACGGCGGGCAGGAACTGCTGGAAGAAACCTTCCACCAGTACAATGTGCACCCTGTTCTGTGTGGCACCATCAGCCCCGAAACCGCTGGCTGGTTCCGCTCCGAGATGAACACTGTTGAGGATCTGCAAGGTCTGCGCTTCCGCGCGGCAGGTGTCGGCGGCGAAATCTTTGGCGAATTCGGCATGTCGGTAACCTTGCTGCCGGGCGGTGAGCTGTATCAAGCCCTTGAAACAGGCAACCTCGACGGAACCGAGTTCTCGCTGCCCACAGTGGACGAGCAGCTTGGCTTCTATCAGGTGGCCGATTACCTCTATATGCCGGGCTGGCACCAGCCTTCGACAAACCAGTTCCTGTATGTCAATCTCGACGTCTGGAACGCGCTGGAAGATCAGACACGCGCTATGATCGAGACCACCTGCATGGCAGGCAATGCCTACGCCATCGCGCGCGCCGAAGCCCTTCAGGGCGCTTCGATCACACGGTTCGAAGAGCGCGGCACCAATGTGCGCACCTACTCGGATGAGCAGATCGCCGCATTCTACGAGGCGACACAGACTGTAATGGGCCGTTGGTCCGAAGAAGATGAAATGTTCGGCAAGGTCTACGCCTCCATGATGGAGTTCCAGGCTGAACTGCGTCCATGGAAAGAGCAGGGCTACCTGCCACGTGACTGGCAGTCGCGGATCGAAGACTGATCCGATCTGACCTGATACCGGGCCGCGCCTGTTGCAGGCGCGGCCTTTTGTCAAACGCCGTAATCGGGCATACTGCCCCAGATATCAGTCCTCTCAGAGGAGGCGATGCATGCCACAGACAAACAGTCCGTTCGAGGTCGATCTAGAAAAGGTCGAGGAAGCCGGGGCCCGCAGCCATGGGCTGAATTTCCCGCGCACATGGGCATCGGACATAATCGAGACCGTGCTTGGCTCGCTTTCCTATATTCTGAACACAATCTGGTTCGTGCTGGTTCTGATCATCGTCGTGAACGTTACCATGCGCTATGCTTTGGGGATCAATTACGTCTGGGTCGAGGAAGTGCAGTGGCACATCTACGCAGTAGGCTTCATGTTCGGCATCGGCTACGCCTTGATGCATGATGCGCATGTGCGCGTTGATGTGCTGGCCGCAACCTTTCGCCCGACCACACGCGGTTGGATCGAAATGATTTCGATTGTCGCCATCATTCTGCCGATGTGCTTTCTTATCATCAGCTATGGCATTCCGTTTGTCGAAGCGTCTTACAATCGCGGCGAACGCTCTTCTGCGCCGGGCGGGCTGCCCAATCGCTGGATGATCAAAAGCGTCATCGTGCTGGCCTTTGCCTATATCGGGCTTGCGGCATTCGCGCGGTTGTTGCGGGTCACATGCTTTCTGTTCAATTTCCCGCGCGCTCGGGCCACGAAATAACTGACTGATCGCAGGCCCCAAAGCGGGCTGCGCAAGGTTTCATCACAGGGAATACGGGATGGAAACGAACGAAATCCTCGTTGTCGCAATGCTGGTGTCTTTCATCGCCCTGATCTTTACTGGAATACCAGTGGCATGGGCGCTGGCTGGTGTGTCGATCGGGTTCAGCTTCATTGCCATCTATGGCTTCGACATGTTCGGTTGGGACACGTATTTCCTGACTGATTTCCGGATTTTCGGCATATTCGTCCAGCGCATCTGGGGCCAGATGTCGAACTGGATTCTGGTGGCGCTGCCGATGTTCATTTTCATGGGGCTGATGCTGGAACGCTCAGGCGTCACGGAAAAGCTGATGGAGAATTTCATCCAGTTGTTCGGGCGCTTTCGCGGCGGGTTGGCGCTGGGTGTGGTGCTGATCGGCATTCTGCTGGCGGCCTCGACCGGGATCGTGGGCGCGTCAGTGGTGTTGCTCGCCCTTCTGTCCATGCCGATCATGCTGCAGCAAGGCTATAACAAAGGCTTTGCGTCTGGGGTTGTCGCCTCTGCGGGGACACTGGGCATTCTGATCCCGCCCTCGATCATGCTGATCATCATGGCCGACCAGATGTCAGTCTCGGTGGGCAACCTCTTCATGGGCGCGCTGATACCGGGGCTGATGCTGGGCGTGTTCTACATCATTTACATCATGGGGGCGGCAACCTTCTTCAAGAACCTTGCCCCTGCCCCGACTGATTTGCCCCCCGTCACGATGAAGCTTGTTCTGAACACATTGCTGGCTGTGGTGCCTCCGCTACTGCTGATCTTTGCGGTGCTTGGCTCGATCTTCTTCGGCATCGCCACCCCGACCGAGGCTGCGGGCGTCGGCGCATTCGGCGCAACCCTGCTGGCGGCAGCCAATGGGCGTTTGACACTGGCCGTGCTGAAAGACGTGGGCATGAAAACCACGCTGACCACGTCTTTCATCTTCGGCATTTTTCTAGGCGCAACGATGTTCGCGGTCGTCATGCGTCAGCTCGGCGGCGATGATTTCATCACCCAATCGCTGCAAGCGCTGCCATTCGGCCCTTCAGGTGTGGTTCTGACCATCCTGTTCATCGCCTTTCTGGCAGGGTTCTTCCTCGACTGGCTGGAAATCTCGCTGATCATGCTGCCGCTGGTCGCACCCGTGGTGGTGATCCTTGGTTTTGACCAGATCTGGTTCATCGTGTTGTTCGCGGTGGTATTGCAAACCTCGTTCCTGACGCCGCCAGTGGGCTTTTCACTGTTCTACCTCAAGGGCGTTGCCCCCCCCAGCGTGACAATCATCGACATCTATAAGGGCGTGATCCCGTTCGTGTTATTGCAGATGCTGGCGGTGATCATGGTGTTCATCTTCCCGCAACTGGTGCTGTGGTTGCCGGGCCGGCTCTTGTAAGGGCGCGGCACGCAGACTATCACGACCAGACCCCGGCGCCCGCGCGCCGGGGTCTGTTGCCCCATATGAGAGTCTCCCCGCGTGCAGTTTGACCCGCTACTTTATACCTTTGTCTTTCTTGGCCTGTTCTCGCCGGGGCCGAATGTCATCATGCTGACAGCCTCTGGCGCGCGGTTCGGTTTCTCGCGCACGCTGCCGCATCTGTTCGGTGTGGTGATGGGGGTGGGCGTTATTGCAGCGGTCACAGCACTGGGCGTGGGCGCGCTGGTGCTGGCCAACCCGATATTGGGGCTGGTGTTGCAAACCCTTGCCGCGGCATGGATCTTGTGGATGGCATGGGGCTATTTCAACGCCACCCGCCGCCCCGCAGCCCAGCAACAGGATGTAGGCCACCCGATGACCCTGTGGCAAGGCGTGCTGTTTCAATGGATCAACCCCAAGGTCTGGGCGGTCGCCTTCGCCGCCTCGGCGGGTTATGGCGCAGGGCTGCCCCCCGCGCAGGAAGCCGCGCGTCTGGCCATGGCCTTTAGCAGTGTCAATCTGGGCGTGTGCCTGTTCTGGGCAAGTGCGGGGGCGTTGCTGACAGGGCTGCTGCAATCGCCTGCCCGTTGGCGCATCTTCATGCGCCTGATGGCGGCGTTGCTGGCCCTGTCGGCTGTGATGGTGTTTCGCTGACCCTTGCCTTGGCGCGCGAATATGTTAGCGTCTTTTGATCAAATACAGCCCGGAGACAATGCCATGGCCCTCGACCGTCCTACCCCGAATGATCTGCGCGCCTTCTGGATGCCCTTCACGGCCAATCGCCAGTTCAAGCAAGCCCCGCGTATGCTGGTCGAGGCGGATGGCATGTTCTACACCACCTCGGACGGGCGGCAGGTGCTGGATGGCACAGCGGGCCTGTGGTGCTGCAATGCCGGACACAAGCGCCCCCGCATCGTCGAGGCCATTCAGAAGCAAGCCTCTGAAATGGACTACGCCCCCGCCTTTCAGATGGGCCACCCCAAAGCATTCGAGCTGGCCAACAAGCTGGTCGATCTGGCCCCAGAGGGGATTGACCACGCATTCTTCACCAATTCAGGGTCGGAATCGGTCGAAACAGCGCTGAAAATCGCCATTGCCTATCACCGCGCCAAGGGTGACGCAGGCCGCACACGCCTGATCGGGCGCGAACGCGGCTATCATGGTGTGAATTTCGGCGGCATTTCCGTGGGCGGCATTGTCAACAACCGCCGCCATTTCGGCGCAATGCTGGCGGGCGTCGATCACCTGCCGCACACCCATATCCCTGAAAACCAGTGGACGAAGGGCCAGCCAGAGCATGGCGCCTATCTGGCCGATGATCTCGAACGCATGGTCGCGCTGCACGGTGCCGATACGATTGCCGCCGTCATTGTGGAACCTGTCGCCGGCTCCACAGGCGTGCTGATCCCGCCCAAGGGCTATTTGCAGCGCCTGCGCGAGATTGCCACCAAACATGGCATCCTGCTGATCTTTGACGAGGTGATTACCGGATTTGGCCGCCTTGGCAGCCCCTTTGGCGCGCAGCATTTCGATGTCATGCCCGACATGATCACCTGCGCCAAGGGTCTGACCAATGGTGTGATCCCGATGGGGGCGGTGCTGACCACCGCCACCATTCATGACGCCTTCATGCAAGGGCCGGAACATCTGATCGAGCTGTTTCACGGCTATACCTATTCGGGCAACCCCATTGCGTCCGCCGCAGCACTGGCCACACTGGAAACCTACCGCGAGGATGCGTTGTTCGAGCGCTGCGCCGAAATTGCCCCCTATTGGGAAGAGGCGGTGCATTCCCTGAAAGACCACCGCCATGTCATCGACATTCGCAATATGGGGCTGATTGGCGCGGTGGAACTGGAACCCATCGCGGGCGCACCCACCCAGCGCGCTTTTGCCGCTTTCCTGAAAGCCTATGAAAAGGGTGTCCTGATCCGCACGACAGGCGACATTATCGCCATGTCACCGCCGCTGATTATCGAAAAGGCGCAAATCGACCAGTTGATCGGCACCTTGGGCGAGGTGCTGGACAGTCTGGACTGACGCGGTGAGCAAATCCCTCAAACGTGTGGCCCGCGCACTTCAGGACGCGGGCCTGCCAGATACGATATTTGAAGCGGGCGATGCGCGCACAGCCGAGTTGGCCGCAGCTTCCTGCGGCTGCGAGATTGACCAGATCGTCAAATCAATCATCTTCTGCGGGCAGGACTCCGGCGCGATCCGGCTGTTTCTGACTGCAGGCGGAAACCGTGTAAGCGCCAGTAAAGCCTCATCACTGGCGGGCGAAGCGCTGGGCCGCGCCGATGCAAACCTTGTACGCGCCACCACCGGCTTTGCCATTGGCGGAGTGTCGCCGATAGGGCATCTAACCCCTTCACCCTGCTGGATTGATCCGCGCTTGTTGCAGTTTGCAAAGGTCTGGGCTGCGGCAGGTACGCCGCGTCACGTCTTTTCAATCGTGCCCACGATGCTTACTTCCCTTACCAATGCCTTACCTGCGGATTTTGTCGAATGACCTTGCCTGACCCCGAATTGCAACCAGAGTTCTACAGCGACGTGCCCCTCAAACGCGCGCTGGCTTGGGCGATTGATCTGGTGGTCACCATCGCGCTGACGCTGGTGGGGCTGGTGATGACATTGTTTATTAGCGCTTTTTTCCTGCCCGTGTTGTTTGGCGCAATCTCGATCGGCTACCGCACGATCATGCTGGCGCGCTATGGGGCCACACTGGGCATGATGCTGACCGCGCTGAAATGGCGCGGCCTTGACGGGCGGCAACCCGACCCGATGACGGCCTTTATCTACAGTGCGATGCATGCGGGGTTGTGGACCGTGTTTCCGTTGCAAGTCGCATCTATGGTCATGATCTTGCTGACACCTTACCGACAAGGCTTGCATGACATGGTTCTTCGCACCACGATGCTGCATCGAATCGGCCCCGATCACTAACCTGAATACCCCTGCATCAGATGACTTGGCGAAAGCAAAAAGCCTTGCTAATCTTCTAACCTATGTTCCGTGATTTGAGACGTGTTGAATGCGCCACAGCCTGCCAACCATACCACAGTTCTATGTGACTGCCCCCCAACCCTGCCCGTATCTTGACGGGCGGATGGAGCGCAAGTTGTTCACCGCCCTGCAAGGCGAGCAGGCCGAGGCGATGAATGACACTTTGTCCAAGCAAGGGTTTCGCCGGTCGCAAAATGTGCTCTATCGCCCGTCATGTGCCGATTGCTGTGCCTGCTTGTCTGCGCGTATTCGGGTAGCTGATTTTCAGCCCACACGCTCGCAGCGCCGCGTGATCAAGCGCAACAGCACCATGCAGCGCTATGTCACCAGCGCTTGGGCGACCGAAGATCAATACGACATGTTCCGCCGCTATCTGGATTCGCGCCACGCCGATGGGGGCATGGCCGATATGGATGTGTTTGAATTTGCAGCAATGGTCGAGGAAACGCCCGTACGCACCCGCGTTCTGGAATATATCGGGCAGGATGCAAACGGGCGGCGGCAATTACGCGCTGTCTGTCTAACTGATGTGCTGGATGACGGGCTTAGCCTTGTCTATTCGTTCTTCGACCCGGATCATGCCGCGAAGTCATTGGGCAGTTTCATGATTCTGGATCAGATCGCCTTGGCCCGCAAGGTCGGGCTGCCTTATGTCTATCTGGGCTATTGGGTGCCGGGCAGCCCGAAGATGGATTACAAATCCAAATTCTCGGCGCTGGAAATCTATCAGAACGGCGCATGGCATGATCTGGGCGACCCGGATAGCTATTCAGGCGCGACGCATCCCCTCTCGGTCAAGCCAATTGCAGAGCAAGTCGCAAATCTAAGCTTGCCCAAAACCCTGAGCGCGCCCATCACACCCACACGCGTGGTGCGCGATCTGTAACCACGGCTGGCGGTCGGGTCAGTTCGAGTTGCGCGATGGAATAAACGGCAAGGGCAGGACCGGCACACCCTCGTCAATCAGGGCTTTCGCTTCTTGCGGTGGCGCCTCGCCGTAAATGGGGCGACCAGGGATATCGCCCAGATACATGGCGCGCGCCTCAGAAGCGAAGCTATCGCCGACATATTCCGAATTGGCCTCGATCTGCTTGCGCAGGGCCTTTAACTTTTGTTCGGCATCGGGGGATTTTTGCACCGCTGGCGGCGGATTGGTTGGTGGGGGTGGTGCGGGCTGTTTTTGCGGTTGGCCAAGGGCAACTGCGGGCGCCATAAGCGCCTTTGTCACGGCGTTCGTCCCGCAGACCGGACACTGGACCATATCACGCGCAATCAGATCGTCGAACGCTTTGCCAGCTTTGAACCAGCTGTCAAACGCATGTCCTTCATCGCATCTGAGTGAAAATTTTATCATGCCTAATAGCCCCATAAGACTGGTTTGTTACCTAACCATGTTATCAACCAGTTCAAGTGCAAATGACTTGCTCTGCCGCGCGGCCCCGCTATCTAGTCGCCCCTAACCGGAGGACACCATGTTGAAAGCGGCACTTGGCCTTGTCATCACCTTGCTTGCGCTTCCCGCAAGCGCATTCACCTTCACCGCGCTGGATGGCAGCCCGTTGGAGTTGGAAGACTGGCGCGGGCAACCTGTGCTGGTGGTCAACACGGCCTCACTCTGTGGCTTCACGCGGCAATATGGCGATATGCAACAGATTTATGAAGAATACGGCCCGCAAGGGTTAGTGGTGCTGGCGGTGCCGTCAGATGATTTCCGGCAGGAACTAAGCAGCAACGAAGAGGTTGCCGATTTCTGCCGCGTGCAAACCGGCCTGACCTTTCCCATCACGCAGATCACACCGGTGCGCGGGGCACAGGCACATCCGTTTTACCAGTGGTTGGCAGACGCGCATGGCCATGTGCCCAATTGGAATTTCAACAAGGCGCTGATCGGGGCTGATGGCGAGTTGCTGGGGTTCTGGGGGTCTGCCATGCGCCCCACGGCACGCGCGATCACGCGCGAGATCCGCGCAGCCTTGCCATGACGTTCAGACCAAAAAATGAAATCCTTTTTCATCTGGCGGAAAAAAGGCAGGGGTTCAAAGCGACCGTTTGCATAGGATTTTTCAACTGATGAAACCCTATTTCATCGGTTCGGAAATCTATCGCGGCTCCAGCTATGGCGACTGGCACCCGCTGCATATCCCGCGCGTCTCGACCGTGATGGATTTGACGCACGCCCTTGGCTGGATTGGGCCTGCGCAATACCGCACCAGCCCGCGCGCCAAGCCAAAGGCGCTGACGCTGTTTCACACGCCTGACTATATCGCGGCCCTGCAACAGGCCGAAGCGCGGCAGACCGTTGATGACGCAACCCGAATCCGCCACGGCCTTGGCAGCACCGCCAACCCTGTATTCCCTGAAATGTTCCGCCGCCCCGCAACCGGTGCGGGCGGCGTTATGCTGGCGGCTGAGTTGGTCAGGGATGGCGGCATAGTCCATGTGCCCGGCGGCGGCACCCATCACGCAATGGCCGATTATGCCAACGGGTTTTGCTATCTGAACGATCCGGTTTTGTGCCTGTTGTCGCTGCGCCAGCTTGGTTTGGCGCGCATTGCCTATGTCGATATCGACGCGCATCATTGCGACGGGGTCGAGGCGGCCTTGGCAGGTGCCGAGGACATGCTGATGATCTCGGTGCATGAGGAAAAGCGCTGGCCCTTCACCGGCGCGCTGGAGGATGAGGCGCAGGGGCGAGCACTCAACCTGCCCGTTCCGCGCGGGCTGAACGACACCGAAATGCGCGACATCGCGCAGAGGTTGATCCTGCCCGCGCTAGAGCGCTTCGCCCCGGATGCAATCGTGCTGCAATGCGGGTCTGACGCGATTGAGGAAGACCCGCTGTCGCGCCTTGCCCTGTCCAACAACGCCCATGCCGCGATTGCCGTGGCGCTGGCCCAGCTTGCGCCACGGCTGATCGTGCTGGGTGGGGGTGGTTATAACCCGTGGTCGGTTGCACGGGCCTGGACACGGGTGTGGGGCGCGCTGAACGGGTTGTCGCATGATGGCCCCCTGCCCGCCCACGCCGAAGCCATCTTGCGCGCCCTCCGCTGGAACCGCCGCGCCGCGGGGCGCAGCCCGCCCGCGCATTGGTTCACAACCCTCAATGACCCTGCGCGCGAAGGGCCGATCCGGCCAGAGATTCGCGCGCGCACGGATCATCTGCGCGCCCGACTTGCCCTTGCGTCACCCAATGTGGCGAAAATCACCCGACCCGGCCAGAGAAAAACCGCCTGAGCAGGACCGCGCCTGCAAAGCCCACCTTGCGTAACCCCCCGCCCCCGCATATTAAGTGGCGCGAAAAACGTGCGGGGGAAAGGGTCGGCCCATGCCGCTTCTGGTGATGAAATTCGGCGGCACTTCGGTTGCTGATCTGGCCCGCATTCGCAATGCGGCGGCCAAGGTTAAGGCCGAGGTTGCGCGCGGTTATGATGTAATCGTCATCGTATCGGCCATGTCGGGCAAGACGAATGAACTGGTGGGCTGGGTCAATGAAACCTCGCCGCTGTATGACGCGCGCGAATATGATGCCGTGGTCAGTTCGGGCGAGAATGTCACCGCAGGGCTGATGGCGCTGACGCTTCAGGAAATGGATGTGCCCGCGCGCAGTTGGCAGGGCTGGCAAGTGCCAATCCAGACTACTAGCGCGCATGGGGCCGCACGGTTTGTCGATATTCCACGCAACAATCTGGACGCCAAATTTACCGAGGGTTTCAGGGTTGCCGTTATCGCGGGCTTTCAGGGTGTCAGCGCCGAGGGGCGTATCACCACGCTGGGGCGCGGCGGGTCTGACACGACCGCCGTGGCCTTTGCCGCCGCGTTTAACGCGGAACGCTGTGATATCTACACCGATGTGGACGGGATCTACACAACCGATCCGCGCATCACCTCGAAGGCGCGCAAGCTGGACAAGATCAGCTTCGAGGAAATGCTGGAACTGGCCAGCCTTGGCGCGAAGGTGCTGCAAACCCGGTCGGTTGAATTGGCGATGCGCTACAAGGTGCGGCTGCGTGTCTTGTCATCATTTGACGAGACAGACGAGACTTCTGGAACTCTGGTCTGCGATGAGGATGAAATCATGGAATCGAAAGTCGTCTCGGGCGTGGCCTATAGCCGCGAAGAAGCGAAGCTGACCCTTGTCACGGTCGAGGACCGGCCCGGAATTGCCGCCGCCATCTTTGGCCCCTTGTCCGAAGCGGGGGTGAATGTTGACATGATCGTTCAGAACATTTCGGAGAAAAACTATCGCGGTAACGAGAAACCCGTCACCGATATGACCTTTTCCTGCCCTGTCGATCAGGTGGGCCGTGCGCGCAAGGCACTGGAAGCGGCCCGCGATACAGGGTCGATCAGCTATGAGAAGCTGGAAGTTGACACAGATGCGGCCAAAGTGTCGGTTGTCGGGATCGGCATGCGCAGTCATGCAGGTGTTGCAGCGCGCATGTTTAGTGCACTTGCCGACGAAGGCGTCAATATAAAGGTCATCGCAACATCGGAAATCAAGATTTCTGTCCTGATCGACAGGAAATATATGGAACTGGCGGTTCAGGCGCTTCATGATGCGTTTGAACTCGACAAGGCGGGCTGAGGCAGGCCCGACAGCAGGATCGGAGGGGCGATGCCCCACAGAACAGAAACTGACAGCCGCAAGCTGTTGCGCAAATTACGCGATGAGTTGTCGCTGGCCAATCCGGGGCAGGAACGTCTGGACCGGATAACCACGATCATCACCGAATCGATGGGCGTCGATGTCTGTTCGATCTATCTGTTCCGTGACCCTGACACGCTGGAGTTGTGCGCCACTGAAGGGCTGAGGCCGGAATCCGTGCATCAGACACGGTTGCGTCTGGGCGAAGGGCTTGTGGGCAAGGTGGCGCGGCTGTCGCGCCCCCTCAACACAGCCAACGCGCCTGCCGAGCAGGGCTTTCGCTATATGCCCGAAACCGGCGAAGAAGTGTTCACCTCGTTCCTTGGTGTGCCGATCCAGCGGCTGGGCGAACGCTTGGGCGTGCTGGTCGTGCAGGCCAAGGAGCCGCGCCTCTATACGGATGACGAGGTGTATGGGCTGGAAGTGGTGGCAATGGTCATCGCGGAAATGACCGAACTGGGCGCGTTCACCGGCGAAGGCACCAGCTTTGCCACTCCGCACCAGAACCCGGCCATGCTGCGCGGTGTGACCGCACAGGAAGGCGAGGCAGAGGGGCAAGTGTGGCTGCACCAGCCGCGTGTGGTGATTACCAATCTGGTCAATGATGACAGCCGCGCCGAACTGGCACGACTGGAGGCCGCAGTGGACACTTTGCGCGTCTCGATTGACCAGTTGCTGGCAACCGCCGGAACCCGCGACAAGGAGCATATGGAGGTTTTGCAAACCTACCGCATGTTTGCGCATTCGCGTGGCTGGATGAAGCGGATGGAAGAAGATATCCGCCTTGGCCTGTCCGCCGAAGCCGCGGTCGAGAAGGAACAATCCACGGCGCGCTCGCGGCTGGAGCGGGTGCCGGATGCCTATTTGCGCGACCGGCTGCATGATCTGGATGACCTGTCCAACCGTCTGTTGCGTATCCTGACAGGTCAGGGCAACGAAACCGGGGCCGAAATGCCAGAGCGCCCCATTCTGGTGGCGCGCAATATCGGGCCGGGGGAATTGCTGGAATATGGCCGCAAACTGCGCGGTGTGGTGCTGGAAGAAGGCGCCGTGGGCAGTCACGCGACGATTGTGGCGCGGGCCTTGGCGATCCCGCTGGTCATCAATGTGCCGCGCATCACCACCGAGGCGCTGAATGGCGACCATATCCTTGTCGATGGCACCGAAGGCGTGGTGCATCTGCGCCCCGATGACACGATCAGCAGCGCGTTTCGTGACAAGATGGCGATGCAGGCCAAGGCGCAGGAGCGCTATGCCATCTTGCGCGACAAGCCTGCGCAGGCGCGTTGTGGCAGCAATGTGTCATTGAAGATGAATGCGGGTTTGCTGGCTGACCTGCCCTCGCTGCCCAATTCGGGTGCCGATGCGGTGGGGCTGTTTCGGACCGAACTGCAGTTTCTGGTTCAGGACCGGATGCCCAAGCGGTCGGATCTGGTGGCGAATTATGCGCGGGTGCTGGATGCGGCGGCAGAACGGAAAGTGTATTTCCGCACGCTGGATATCGGGTCCGACAAGGTCATGCCCTATATGAACCGCCCCGACGAGCCGAACCCCGCGATGGGGTGGCGCGCGTTGCGCGTGGGCTTGGACAAGCCCGGCGTGTTGCGTATGCAGTTACAAGCGCTGATCCGGGCTGCAAATGGCCGCGCGCTGAGCGTGATGTTCCCGCTTGTCGCAACTGCCAGCGAATTCACACAGGCGCATGACACATTGCTGCGCGAGATCGAGCGCGAGCGCCGCCTTGGCCATGCCCTGCCTGAAAAGCTGGAAGTGGGGGCGATGCTGGAAACACCGTCACTGGCCTATGCGCCCAAGAGCTTTTTTGAAGCGGTGGATTTCATCTCGATTGGCGGCAATGATTTGAAGCAGTTTTTCTTTGCTGCCGATCGTGAGAACGAGTTGGTGCGCCGCCGCTATGACACGCTGAATGTCAGTTTCCTGACATTTCTCCAAGTTATCGTGGATCGCTGCCATGAGACGGAAACGGACTTGTCATTCTGTGGTGAAGATGCCGGGCGGCCCGTGGATGCGCTGGCGCTGGCCGGGATTGGCATTGCCTCTCTCTCGATGCGGCCAGCCTCGATCGGGCCAGTCAAGTCCTTGATCCGAAGGTCAAATCTAAACGAGGTATCAGAGCTTATTGCGCGAGTCCAAAGCCGTGGTCTGGAAAGTGCGCGGCCCGCCTTGCTGGACTATGTCGCAACGCTTGTGGACTGAAGCGGCCAAAGACCGTCGCGTGGGCCACTGTCACTTTTCCAACATTGACGCATATGGCGTCACATCGCCCTGTACGCCGTCCCATGCACCCGGCACAAGCTCCAGCCCCAGCACGCGTGCGGGGTTTGTGGGCGGCGGCATGACCACATTGTCCAACCGCGCGAATCCGAAGCGGCTGTAATAGGGCGCATCGCCCACCAGCAAAACCCGCGCCCAGCCCTGATTGCGGGCGCGCGCCAAGCTCTCGCGTATCAGCCAGCCGCCCAAGCCTTCGCCCTGATGGGTGGGGTGCACAGCGATTGGGCCAAGCAGCAACAGATCAGCGCCTGCCACCTGTACAGGCCAATAGCGGATCGCAGCAGCAATGCCATTCTGGTCGCGCAGCAGCAGGCACAGTGCGGCGACCGGCTCCACATGATCGCGCAACCGGTAGGATGACAGCGCTTCGCGGCCCGGTGCAAAGCACAGGTCATAAAGCGCCTCCACCTCCCACCAGTCGACGGGTGTTTCCTCTAAAAGCTGCATCTGCAATCCCCGCCCAGATCAGTGCTGGCAGGGCCAGTAGCATGGCGTTAGGGTGCGCGCAAACACATCGGAGAGATACCCATGTTCTATGAACCCCGTAACGGCCACGGCCTGCCGCACAACCCCTTCAACGCGATTGTCACCCCCCGCCCGATTGGCTGGATTTCCACCAGAGGGGCGGACGGACAGGATAATCTGGCCCCCTATTCGTTTTTCAACGCGGTGGCATATGTGCCGCCGCAGGTCATGTTTGCCTCGACCAGTGCCAAGCCGGACCGCGATGGCACCAAGGATTCGGTGGCCAATATCCGCGAGACAGGTGTGTTTTGTGTGAATGTGGTGGAATTTGCCGCGCGCGACGCGATGAATGCCACCTCTGGCCCTTGGCCGCGCGAGGTGGATGAATTCGATCACGCCGCCATTGCCCGCGAGGAGTGCCAAACGATTGCGGCGGCACGCGTGGCCGGTGCCCCGGCGTCATTGGAATGCCGCATGACGCAGATTGTCGCCCTTGAAGGGGCCGCGAATTTCTTGGTGCTGGGCGAAGTTGTCGGCATTCATATGCGCGATGATTGCATGGTGGATGGCATGTTCGACATCACGCGCTATCGCCCGTTGGCGCGCTGTGGCTATCGTGATTATGCCGTGGTGAACGAGGTGTTCAGCCTGTCACGCCCCGGTGAATAGTATTTGGCGTCCCACAACAACGGCTGCCGATGGTTCGGCACGCCTGCGGTCGCATCTGGCAGTTTTGCGGGATAATCCGTCGCTGGAGTAGTCTCGCCTGCACGAAACAACGGCCGAAGGCCGCCGCGCATCGCCGGGCAGCCCAAGGACACGGCGCGGCTTGATCCATCGCTCCGACTGCCCACAAAGCCCTCGCTAGCGATTGTCAGGTCGCATCCGTCAGGTGGCAAACCTCTGGCATCACGCCAGCCAGTCGCGGAACTCGTCAATCACCTGTGCGTAAATCTCGCGCTTGAAGGGGACGATTGCGTCAAGCATCTCGTCTGCCGCAATCCAGCGCCATTCCGAAAATTCGGGATGTGCGGTCTGGATGTTGATCTGATCGTCGCGGCCCAGATAGCGCATTAGAAACCAGCGCTGTTTTTGCCCCTTGTAGCATCCGTTCCAGATGCGCGGCACAATTTCGGCGGGCAGGTCATAGGCCAGCCAATCGCGCGTCTCGCTTAACGGGGCCACCAGATCGGGGGTGACGCTGATTTCCTCTTCCAACTCGCGCAATGCGGCGGCACCGGGGTTTTCACCCTCATCAATGCCACCCTGCGGCATCTGCCAAGCGGGGGTCGCGCTGTCGAGGCGTTGTGCCGCGAAAATATGCCCCTGCGCGTTGATCAACATGATTCCGACGCAGGGGCGATAGGGTAGGTTCGCAATTGCGTCAGGCGTCATCGCTGACCGTTCAGGGCTGTCAGACCGCGCAGGATATCCAGCGCATAGGCAAGTTGGTAATCCTCTTGCCGCAGCCGTGCGACATCTTCGGCTTTCTGACGCTCTTCTTCCATCTGGCGGCGCTCGTCTTCGGACATGTCGTTATTGTCCAACCGTCCGCGCAGATCGTTTTCCGACCGTGTCCGGGGTGCCGCTTCTTCCTCGCCATCCTCGATGGGTTGGCGGCGCGGTTGCTCGACCACGATATCGGGCGAGACGCCCAGCGCCTGAATCGACCGCCCCGACGGGGTGTAATAGAGAGAGGTTGTCAGCCGGATCGCGCCATCGCCCCGCAGTGGCATAACGGTCTGGACCGAGCCTTTGCCAAAGCTGCGCGTGCCCACCACAATTGCGCGGCGGTGATCTTGCAGCGCACCGGCCACAATCTCGGACGCTGAAGCAGAGCCTGCATTGATCAGCACAACCAAGGGCTTGCCATCAATCAGATCACCGCCCTGCGCATTGAAACGCTCGCCCGCGCCTTCGTCGCGCCCGCGGGTCGAGACGATTTCACCTTGCTCAAGGAAGGCGTCAGAGACACGGATCGCTTGCGTCAGCAGCCCGCCGGGATTGTTGCGCATGTCCAGCACCACACCGCCAAGGCTGTCAATCCCGCCCAACTCTTCTATTGCTTCGCTCAGACCGTCGCGCAAGTTGGGGAATGTCTGTTCGTTAAAGGTCGTGACGCGCAAAATCACATTGTCGCCTTCGGTGCGCACACGCACGGCTTGCAGACGAATGGTATCGCGCACAATCGACAGATCGAACGGCTCTGACTCGCCCTCGCGCAGGATCGTTACGATGATTTCCGACCCGACGGGGCCGCGCATCATCTCGACGGCTTGCGCAAGGGTCAGGCCCATCAGCGACTCGCCGTCAACATGGGTAATCAGATCACCCGGCTCTACCCCGGCCTGATCTGCGGGCGTGCCATCCATAGGTGTCACGACCTTGATAAAGCCTTCTTCCTGCGTAACTTCGATCCCCAGCCCCCCGAAAGAGCCACGGGTCTGCGTGCGCATGTCGTCGAAATCATCGGGGGGCATGTAGCCGGAATGCGGGTCGAGTGACATGAGCATGCCGTTGATTGCCGCCTCGATCAGTTTTGCAGTGTCCGGCTCTTCGACATACTGGTTGCGAATACGCTCGAATACATCGCCGAACAGGTCCAGCTGTTCATATACATTTTGCGTGCTTGCACGTTCCTGTGCAAGCAACGGCCCCGCAACCTGTGTCGCAATCAATGCGCCCCCAAGAATGCCACCAAGGCCTGCCATCACAAATCTGTTCATCCCGCCATCCTAATCTTGCGCGAACCCGCTCTTGCAGTGCGCGCATTGTGCACCTCGACTTCACCCCCCACTGAATGCGAACCAAGGCTCTGGGTCAATGGGGTTGCCACCCTCTCGAAGCTCAAAATAGAGTGTTTGACTGCGACTGCCAGAGGATATCTCGGGACTGTGTCCTGCCGGCATGCTGCCAAGCGGCGCCCCGAGAGGCAGGATTTCACCTGTCGAGACCAGCGCCTCGCTCAGCCCGGCCAGCACCAGCAAGACCGCCTCTGCCGGTTCGAGTATAACGACCATCCCCTGTCCGGCCAAGGGGCCAGCATAGCGCACAGTAGCAGACCACGGTGCGGTCACAAGGGCGTTGGGCGCGGTTGCCAGCACAAGCCCCTGCCGCGAAACACCTGCGGCATCGGACTGGTTGAAGCGGTGCAGGATCGTGGCGCGCACGGGCGGCGACAATGTGCCCTTGGCCGCCTGAAACGTGGCGGCGGGCTGATTATCGGCTGCGCCAGAGTTCTGCGCCAGTTCCTGTGCGAAATCTTCGAGGGTAACCGCATTGCGGGCCAGTGCGTTCAGATGATCGGGGTCCTCGACCAGACGTTTGGGCAATGGCCCGCGATCTGACACGGCCTGCGCCAAGGCGACACGCGCATCTTGTGCTGTCTGTAGCCCCTGTTCCAGCGCCAGAAACCCGTATTGCCGCGCACGGCGCAGCGCGCGCAGATCATCCAGTTTATCGCGCAATTCGGTCACCGCGCGGGCCAGTGGCGGGGTCAATTCGCCCAATAGCATTGCTGCACGCGCGGTTTCCAACGCGCCTTGGGGATGCAGAAGTGCAATGCTTTCATCGACACGGTCCGTGGCCATAAGCACGCTGAGCAGGCGCGACATCTCTTCGCTGCGGGCGGCAAACTGGCGCTCCAATGCGACCTCGCGCAATTGCGCATCGCGCAACCCGTCACGCAGGGCGACAAGCCCGTCTTCATAGGCCTGAATGGTCTGGCTGAGGGCTGATATCTGATCGCGCCCGCCGCTGGCGGCCTGCATGGCCGAGGTGGCCGCTTCCAGCGCGCGGGCCGCACTGAGCGCGCGTTCTGCGGGATCGGCAGCGGCACCGCTGCACCACATCAGACAGGCCAGCAGTGTCAGGCTGCGGCGGATCATCGCGTGATCAGGCTTTCACCTGTCATCTCGGGGGGGTGCGGCAGGCCCATCAGGTCCAGAAGGGTCGGCGCGACATCGGCCAGCCGCCCATCGCGCAAACCCACACCATCCGGCCCGCCAATCAGCACAACAGGCACAGGGTTGAGCGTATGCGCTGTGTGCGGCCCGCCGGTTTCAGGGTCAATCATCTGCTCGCAATTGCCATGATCGGCGGTCAGCAGCATGGCCCCCCCTGCCTTGTCCAACGCCGCTAACGCGGCCCCAAGCCCGGCATCGACCGCTTCACATGCAAGGCGGGCGGCCTTGAGGTCGCCGGTATGCCCCACCATGTCAGGATTGGCGAAATTCACCACGATCAGGTCATAGCCCTGTCCGATCACCTCGACCAGTTTTTGGGTCACGTCGGGGGCGGCCATCTGGGGTTGCATGTCATAGGTCGCCACCTTGGGACTGGAGGGCATGTGCCGGTCTTCGCCTTCCTCGGGGGTTTCGCGGCCCCCATTGAGGAAAAAGGTCACATGCGGGTATTTTTCCGTCTCGGCCAGCCGGAACTGGCGCAACCCTTGGGCTGCGACCCATGCGCCTAGGGTATTGGCAATTTCGCGCTTGGGAAAAACGGTGCGCATAAACGCGTTATGCGCCTCGGAATACTCGACCATGCCCAAAAGTGTGGACCATGTCGGGGGATGGCCGCGATCAAATCCATTGAAGCTGGGCGCGCCAAGGGCTGCCAGAATTTCGCGGGCACGGTCGGCGCGGAAGTTCAGGCAGAACAGCCCATCTCCGGGTTTGGCCCCGGAATACCCCCCGACGATTGTGGGGGCGATAAATTCATCGGTTTCACCGCGCGCATAGGCGGCGGCAACCGCCTCTGAGGCGCTGGGGGCAGTGGCCCCGTCGCCACGCATGATCGCGCGCCACGCCCGCTCGACCCGGTCCCAGCGGTTGTCGCGGTCCATTGCCCAATAGCGCCCGATTACAGTGCCGATCTTTGCGCCTTCGGGCAATGTGGCTTGCAGATCGGCAATGAAGCGGTCGGCAGATTGGGGCGCCACATCGCGCCCGTCNGTGATGGCATGGATGACAACCTGCACGCCGGCACCCGTCAAAGCCGCAATCGCGGCTTTCAAATGTTCAACATGACCATGCACACCACCGTCAGAAANAACTGAAAACAGATGCGCCGTGCCGCCGGTTTCTGTCAGTTTCTCAACAAAACCCAAAAGCGCGGGGTTTTGCGGAAAACTGCCCGTCTCGATGGCGAGATCAATCTGGCCAAGGTCCATGGCGACGACGCGGCCCGCCCCGATATTGGTATGGCCCACTTCGGAATTGCCCATCTGCCCTGTCGGCAGGCCCGCATCAGGGCCATGTGTCAGCAGGGTCGCATTGGGACAGGCGCGCATCACGCGGTCGAAATGGGGGGTATCTGCCTGTGCGACAGCATTGCCTTCGCGCGTGGGGCTAAGACCCCAGCCATCCAGAATGCACAAAACGACGGGTCTGGTCATGGCGGTCCCTCGGTCTGGCGTGGTGCCAGAGGCAGGCGTGCCTCCGGCGGGAGTATTTAGGGCAAGAAAATGTGCCCTGTCAGGTTTTCGTCCGGCGGTTGCGCGCCGCGATCAGTTTCAGGCGCAGCGCATTCAATTGAATGAAACCCGCCGCATCTTTCTGGTCATAAGCGCCCGCATCTTCTTCAAAGGTCACATGCGCTTCGGAATACAGGCTGTGATCAGACCAGCGCCCGATGGTGCGCACATGCCCCTTGTAGAGCTTCAAACGCACAGTGCCGCTGACATGTTCCTGCGATTTGTCGATCAAGGCTTGCAGCATCTCGCGTTCAGGCGAGAACCAAAAGCCGTTATAGATCAATTCCGCATAGCGCGGCATGATCGAGTCCTTGAGGTGGCCCGCGCCGCTATCAAGGGTGATCTGCTCGATCCCGCGATGGGCCTCCAGCAGCAGGGTGCCGCCGGGGGTTTCATAGATGCCGCGCGATTTCATGCCGACAAAGCGGTTCTCGACGAAATCGAGCCGCCCGATGCCGTGCCTGCCGCCCAATGCGTTGAGTTCGGTCAGGATCGTGGCCGGGGTCAACGCCTGCCCGTTGATCGCAGTGGCGTCGCCCTTCTCGAAAGTGATCTCGATGATTTCGGGCTGATCAGGGGCATCTTCGGGGTTCACAGTGCGCTGATACACATAGTCAGGCGCATCAACTGCCGGATCTTCGAGCACCTTGCCCTCGGACGAGGTGTGCAGCAGGTTCGCATCGACCGAGAACGGCGCTTCGCCGCGTTTGTCCTTGGCGATAGGGATCTGGTTGGCCTCGGCAAATTCCAGCAGGCGTGTGCGCGAGGTCAGGTCCCATTCGCGCCAAGGTGCGATGACCTTGATCTCGGGGTTGAGCGCATAGGCCGACAACTCGAACCGGACCTGATCGTTGCCCTTGCCGGTTGCGCCATGCGCCACTGCGTCGGCCCCAGTCTGGGCGGCAATCTCGACCAGCCGTTTCGAGATCAGCGGGCGCGCGATGGACGTGCCAAGCAGATACAGCCCCTCATAGAGCGCATTGGCGCGGAACATGGGGAAGACGAAATCACGCACGAATTCCTCGCGCAGGTCTTCGATATAGATATTCTCTGGCGCGACGCCGAGCATTTCGGCCTTGGCGCGCGCTGGCTCCAGCTCCTCACCCTGCCCGAGATCGGCGGTGAAGGTGACGATTTCGCAGTCATATTCGGTCCTGAGCCATTTGAGGATGATCGAGGTATCCAGCCCGCCCGAATAGGCAAGCACGACTTTCTTGGGGGCGTTGGTCATGGGGGCTCCGGTCACACTATGCGTTTGGCCATCCGTCTATTGGCTTTGCCGCCTCTGGGCAAGGGGCGCTATTGAAACATGGCCATGCGCGCGGGCGCAGTTGCGTTTGGGCATGGGCGACTGCTAACAGGGTGAGATTGAACAAAGGAAACGCAATGGCGGAGCGGCTGGAACTTTTGCGCGGGGTGGTCCACCCGTGGCACCATGACCATTTCGGACATATGAATGTGCGCCATTATGCCCCGTTTTTCGATGATGCGACCTATCATTTATGGACGCGACTCGGGCTGGCCTATAGCGTGATGCAGGCGCAACATGGGGTGCATCTGGTGACTGCGCAGGCCACCACGCGCTTTGTCAGGGAACTCACGGCGGGTGATCTGATCGTAATTGATGGAACCGTGGTGTCATTGGGCACCAAAAGTTGCGCGTTTCAGTTGCACATGCGACATGCCGATACCGACGCGGTGCATGCAACCTATGATCTGATTGAGGTGTTTTTCGACCCGCAAACCCGAAGATCCGCCCCAATGCCCGATGCGGTGCGCGCGCAGCTTGATGCATGGATGCGCACGCAATGAGCGCGTTTGCCAAAGCCGCGCAGGCCGCAACAGCAGCCATGCGCGACGTGTTCGAGCCGACACCGCTTGCGCGCAATGACCATTTGTCCAAGCGGTTCGACGCGGATATCTGGCTGAAACGCGAAGACCTTAGCCCCGTGCGCAGCTATAAGATCAGGGGCGCGTTCAACGCGATGCGCAAGCGCCTTGCCACCCATCCCGGCCAGCGCCAGTTTGTCTGCGCAAGTGCCGGCAATCATGCGCAAGGTGTTGCATTTGCCTGTCGGCATTTCGGGGTCAAGGGTACGATCTTTATGCCGGTGACAACACCGCAGCAAAAGATCATGAAAACGCGCACATTCGGCGGCGATCAGGTCGAAATTACGCTTGTGGGCGATATTTTCGATCAGGCCTTGTCGGCGGCGCAGACCTATTGCACCGAGCAGGGCGCGCATTTCCTGTCCCCCTTCGATGATGATGATGTGATCGAGGGGCAGGCCAGTGTTGCGGTCGAGATGCTGGAGCAGCTTGGCCGCGCGCCGGATATGGTTGTTCTGCCAGTGGGCGGCGGCGGGCTGAGTGCGGGTGTGACGCGTTATTTCACGGAAACTGCCACAAGTGCCGCGTTGCGCTATGTCGAACCATTGGGCGGTGCCAGTCTGCAAGCAGCATTGGCGGCAGGCGCGCCTGTTACGCTGACGCAGTTGGACAGCTTCGTGGACGGTGCGTCGGTTGCGCGGATCGGGGCGCGGACATTCCAACATCTGCGCCAGATTGACCCTGCGCACCTGCTGATCGCGCCGGAAAACCGTATCTGTGTCACGATGCTGGAAATGCTGAATGTCGAAGGGATCGTGCTGGAACCTGCGGGCGCATTGTCGGTCGATGTTTTGCCGTTGCTTGTGCCGGATTTGACGGGAAAAACCGTTGTTTGCCTGACATCTGGCGGGAATTTCGACTTCGAACGCCTGCCAGAGGTCAAAGAACGGGCGATGCGCCATCTGGGCACAAAGAAATACCTGATGCTGCGCCTGCCCCAGCGACCGGGCGCGCTGCGTGATTTTCTTGAAACGCTTGGCCCCGAAGATGACATTGCACGATTCGAGTATCTGAAAAAGACAGCGCGTAATTTCGGCACAGTGCTGATCGGTATCGAGACCCGACACCCGGATAATTTTGAAAGCCTGTTTGCCAGAATGTCGGCGCTGGGGTTCAGATTTACCGATATCACCGATGATGAGGTGATAGCTGGTTTTGTGATCTGACCGCTGCCCCGTCACGCGCAGACATGGCTAGTGCTTCAGGGCAAGTCGCTGCCGCCATTGCTGTTCAAACAGGGTGCAGGTAGGTGGAAACACGCGCAACACCTGTTCTTTCTCGCGCGCAGCATCTTTGCCCTCGGATGCGCGCAATTCTCCTGCCGCGCACAGATCGGCAACCTCGCTGAAGCCAAGATTCAGGGCCGCCCCCTTTAGGAAATGGAACGCAATGCGGTTTTCATCTGGGGATTGCGCGGCATTCAGCTGCGCCAGCCCGGTCTCCACCTCCTGCACGAAGACCTGCACCACTTCGCCGAACCCGTCCTCGCCGAAATCAGCATATAGGTCAGCTACTTGCGACCAGTCGATCATGCACGTTCCTTTCCATCACACGCCCAAGTCTAGAACCGAGTTCCTAATACTTTGTTCAATTCGCTTGATTGAAAGGCAGATAGAAAAAAACGCACCGAAAGCTGTCGCCTTTACCACTGTTTAACAAAGCCCTGCGAAAAGCAACGGGATCAGTGAAAAAGGCAAGACAGGTACTCCGGGTTAAAACGCGTGCAAAATACCATGAAACAACCAGCGCCAAGGCCGAATGCGCAGAAAACTGCACTGATCGTCGATGACAGTCGCGCACAGCGCATGATTTTCGCCAAGCTGTTACAACACTGGGGATATCAAACGCAAGAGGCGCGCTCTGGCATCGACGCTCTGGAGGCCTGCACCAAACGCCATTTCGACCTGATCCTGTCGGATTGGATGATGCCGGAAATGGACGGGCTGGAATTCTGCCGCGGCTTTCGCGCGCTGTCAGAAGAAAAGTATAGTTATTTCATCTTGCTGACGTCGAAGAATGACAAGAATGCCGTCGCCGAAGGGCTGGATGTTGGTGCAGATGATTTTCTGTCAAAACCCGTTTCACCGCTAGAGTTGCGCGCCCGCATCACAGCGGGCGAGCGTTTGCTGGCGATGGAGCGCGAGGTGCGCACCGCGCGGGGGCAACTGCTGGCAGCGGTGGAGGCGCTGGATGACGGGTTTGTCTATTTCGATGCCGACGACCGGCTGGTTCTGGCAAACCGCAAATATGGAGAACTTTATCAGATTGATCCGGCGATTCTAGTGAAGGGCGCGCGGTTCGAAGACCTGTTGCGCCATAACTTGGCGCAGGGGCGCTATCCCGACGCCATCGGGCGCGAAGAAGACTGGTTGCGCCATAGGTTGGAGCGATTTCGCAATACCGGGCGCAGCAGCCAGCGCCTGTCCGATGGGCGTGTTTTGCAGATCGTGGAACGCAGGACCGATGATGGTGGCAGGGTCGGATTGCGGGTCGATGTCACGGAACTGAGTTTGGCGCGCGAGAATGCCCGCAACTCCGAAGCACGTGCGCTGCAACAGAATCGGGACTTGCGCGCCGCATTGGATGAGCTGCAAAACCTGTATGACGCGATTGATCGTGACCTGATGGAAGCGCGCAAGCTACAGCACTCGCTCATCCGCAAGCGCCAGCATGATTTTGACGGCAGCACGCTGTCGCTGTTGTTGCAATCCTCGGGGCATGTCGGCGGCGATATGGTTGGCACGTTTATAATCTCGACAGCCCGGATCGGGATTTATGCGATTGATGTGTCGGGCCATGGTGTGGCGGCGGCCATGCTTGGGGCACGCATTGCGGGGTTGTTTTCGGGCGGCGAACACCAACAGAATATCGTCCTGATCCGTGACCCCAAAACCGGAAAATCCAAGGCATACGATCCGCATGAGGTTGCTGCACGGATCAATGAACTGATGCTCGACGAATTCGAGACGGAAACTTATCTGACGATTGCCTATGCCGATATCGACCTGCAAACAGGCAAAATCCGGCTGGTTCAGGCGGGGCACCCGCACCCGGTTATCCAACGGGCAGATGGGCGCGTGGAGTTTATCGGCGATGGGGGCTTGCCCATCGGTCTGATCCCGAATGCCCGCTTCGCAACGATCGAGGCCCAGCTCATGCCGGGTGACCGGCTGCTTTTGTACAGCGACGGTGTTACCGAATGCATCAACCACAATTCAGAGGAATTTGGCGAGGAAGGGTTGCGCGCAACCCTTGTGAAGCTTGCAAAAGTGAAGGGAACAGACTTTGTCGACGCGTTGAAATGGGAATTGATGCACTGGTCTGGAAAGGATGAATTTGACGATGATGTATCAGGGGCCTTGCTGGAGTTTAATCACGCCACATACCTGACAGAGCCGCCATCGCGCTATTACCGCGGTGTGCGGATTGAAGAGTGACGCAACCCGCAGCGCGCTGACCTTTGCAGCGCGCTGCGCCAATTTTCCCAGCGCATAGGCGACAGCACAGGCGCTGTGCAGCACAAAGATCGGATCGCACTTGGCCCTTGGGCCCGAGTTCCTATATGGAGGGCCAGACACGCACGAAAACTTTGCCAGCCAAGACAAGGAACATTTCATGAGCTTCGGCGCACAGATCGCCTGGGATGACACTGTCCTGCCATTCCAACTGGATCGCAGCGATATTCGGGGGCGGGTCGCACGGTTGGACACGGCACTGGAACGCGTGCTGGCCCGACATGACTATCCGCCTGCTGTCGAAGCGCTGGTCGCAGAAGCGGCCCTATTGACCGCGATGATTGGTCAAACGATCAAGCTGCGCTGGCGCCTGTCGCTGCAAGTGCGCGGCAGTGGCCCGATCCGGCTGATTGCAACGGATTACTACGCGCCAACGCAAGACGGCGCTCCCGCCCGCATTCGCGCCTATGCCAGTTTCGACGCCGCGCGAATGACCCCGGATGCGCGCCCGTTCGAGCAGATTGGCAAAGGATATTTCGCGATTCTTATCGATCAGGGCCGCGACATGACGCCCTATCAAGGCATCACCCCGATTGCAGGGGAGTCGCTGTCGGATTGCGCCGAGGCTTATTTTGACCAGTCCGAGCAATTGCCAACGCGCTTCTCGCTCAGTTTCGGGCGGACGATTCTGCCGGGCCAGCCTGAGAAGTGGCGCGCGGGCGGGGTCATGCTGCAACATATGCCACAAGCCTCTGGCACCAGCCCGCGCACGCAAGACCTTGTCGCCGAGGATTGGAATCGCGCAAACCTGCTGCTCGATACGGTCGAGGAACTGGAGTTGATGGGCCCAAATGTGCAGCCCCCCGAATTGCTGTTGCGCCTGTTCCATGAAGAAGCACCACGCGTCTTTGACCCGCAAGCGGTTCATTTCGGCTGCTCGTGTTCCGAGGATAAGGTACGCCAAAGCCTGTCGATCTATTCGGCCAAGGATCTGGCGACCATGACCACGGATGAGGGCACGATCACCGCCGACTGCCAGTTTTGCGGCGCGCATTATGTGATGGACCCCACCAGTTTGGGCTTTGAGGCCGGGGGCAATGACGAGTGATGCCTTGGAGCAGTTGCGCAGCGCACTTGCCCAGCCCGCGCAGGGGTCCAGCGATTTTGACCTGAACCCCGGTGTCGTGCTGCCGGAAAACCGNGTATTGCGCCCGGCNGCGGTGCTGGTGGGGATCACGCGCAGTCAGGACGCCCCGCGGCTGGTGCTGACCAAGCGCGCCTCGCATCTGCGCAATCATCCCGGCCAGATCGCCTTTCCGGGGGGGCGGCAGGACGCGGGGGATGCCGATCTTGTTGCGACCGCTCTGCGCGAAGCGAATGAGGAAATCGGCCTTCCGCGAGAGGCCGTTGAGGTGCTGGGTGCGCTGCCCGCGCATGAGACTGTCACCGGGTTTCTGGTCACGCCCATTCTTGCGGAAATCACGCGCGACTTTACCCCGCGCCCGGACCCCAATGAGGTGGCTGAGATATTTGCCGCCCCCCTTGCCCATGTCACCGACCCAACCCGCTTTCGGGTAGAGCGGCGCATGTGGCGTGGTACTTGGCGGAACTATTACATTGTACCGTGGGGGCCGTATTACATCTGGGGTGCGACCGCGCGCATTCTGCGGGGTCTGGCCGAGAAGGCGGGACCATGCAGATAAGCGACGCATGGCTGCACGCGGCGCACACGCAGCATGTTTTGCGGCTGTTGAGCGATGCGGGGCATCAGGCGCTTGTGGTGGGCGGCTGTGTGCGCAATGCCCTGATCGGCGTGCCTGTCACAGATGTAGATATTGCCACCGATGCGCGGCCTGAAACCGTCATGGCGCTGGCCGAGGATGCGGGGCTGCGCGCTGTGCCAACCGGGATCGCGCATGGCACAGTCACCCTTGTGGCGGGGGGGCAAGGGTTTGAAGTCACGACCTTTCGCCGCGATGTCGAGACGCATGGCCGCCACGCCACGGTCGCTTTTTCCGACGATCTGGCCGAGGATGCAGCGCGGCGCGATTTCACCATGAATGCGCTTTATGCGCGCGCCGATGGCACTGTGCTGGACCCTTTGGGCGGGGCGAAGGATTTGCAGGCGCGACGGGTCCGGTTTGTTGGCGAGGCGCAGGCGCGGATCGCCGAGGATTATCTGCGCATTCTGCGTTTCTTTCGGTTCCATGCACAATATGGCGACCCGGCGCAGGGTTTGGATGCCGACGCGCTTGCTGCCTGCACTGACGGGGCCCAGGGGCTGGAACAGCTATCGGCGGAGCGCATTGGCGCTGAGATGCGCAAATTGCTGGGTGCGCCCGACCCTGCCCCTGCGGTCGCCGCGATGGCGCAGTGCGGTGTCCTGGCGCGCGTGGTGCCGGGTGCTGGCTCAGATGGATTGGCCCCTTTGGTCCATCTGGAGGCCGGGATTGATCCGGTCTGGACCCGCCGGATGTTGGTCTTGGGCGGGCAGACGGACCGTTTGCGCCTGACCCGCAATGAGGTGCGCGACCTGAAGGTGGCGCGCGCCGCACTGGGCAAGATGGAACCACCGGCGCAGTTGGGCTACCGCCTAGGGGCGGCACTTGCGCGCGATGTCGTTCTGGCGCGTGCGGTGGTATTTGAAACACCCCCGCCGCCAGATTGGCAACGCCAGATCACGCGCGGGGCGCAGGCCCGCTTTCCTGTCCGTGCGGGTGATCTGCCGCATCTGCAAGGGCCGGAACTGGGCGCGCATCTGCGCGCGCTCGAAGCCCGCTGGATTGCCTCTGATTTCAGCATGAGCAAGGCTGATCTGCTGGCGTGACTGGCCTTTGCCCCGCCCCGCCCCTATATCTGAGGCAGAACCGGGGGCGATGTGCTACAGAAAATCACGACAGATACCGAGACTTCCACCCATATTGAGCGGCCCGGCCCTGCGCAGCGTCTGGCCGGGATGATCAATGCGTTTGAACGCGCGCCCGGCGCGCCGCCCCGCAGTCTGTGGGCGTTTATTTTGTGGTCTGTGCAAGGGGCATGGCCGGTCTTGTTGCTGGCCGCCGTAATCTCGGCGCTTGTCGGCACAACCGAGGTGGTGTCCGCGCTGTTGTTGGGCATGATCATTGATGCAGTGGTCGAAACCGGCCCTGTTGATTTCTTTGCGCAGCATCTGTGGCTGGTTGCGGGTTTCGTGATATTTTTCGTGGTTCTGCGCCCGGTCGCCTTTGGCCTGTCTTCGGCGGCTAACAGCATTGTGGTGCAGCCCAATGTTTATGTGCTGGTGCAATCGCGGTTGAACCGCTGGACCCTTGGGCAGCCGGTTACGTTTTTTGACAATGATTTCGCGGGGCGGATTGCCCAGAAACAGGTTCAGACCGCGCGGGCGCTGACGGATGTGGCGAATGAAACGATCAACACGATGGCTTTTGCGCTGGCCTCGATCATCGGTTCGGTCATTTTGCTGCTGACGATTGACGCGCGGATTGCCCTTGCGCTGGCCGTCTGGCTGGTCGGGTATCTGGCGTTGATCCGGTATTTCCTGCCGCAAGTGCGCCAGCGGGCGGGCGCGCGGGCGGGCGCGCGCGCGCAGGTCAGCGGGCAGGTGGTGGACACGATCACCAATATAAAGACTGTCAAGCTGTTCGCGCATTCCGAGTTCGAGGACCGTGCCGCGTTGAATGCAATGGGTGTGTTCCGCGACCGGGCTGTCGAATTTGGCGAAGTGCAGGCATGGTTTCGCTTCTGGCTGATGCTGGTGGCGGGTGTGCTGCCTGTGCTGCTGATCGGTGGCACGCTGTGGCTCTGGTCGCTGGGACAGGCCACACCGGGGGCGATTGCTGCGTCAGGGGCAGTCGCTATTCGGATTGCACAGATGACGGGCTGGGTCAGTTTCGTGCTGATGGCGATTTATGGCAATCTGGGCGAGGTTGAGGATGGGATGAAAACCCTCACCCGCCCGTCAAACCTGCAAGATGCCACCGATGCAGTGGAACTTGGCCGCGTCACGGGGGCGCTGCATTTTGACAACGTGAATTTTGCCTATGGCCGCCAGACGGGGGGCGTTGAAGGGTTGGATCTGAAGATCGCACCCGGCGAGAAGATTGGCATTGTCGGGGCCTCTGGTGCCGGGAAATCCACGCTCGTGGCGCTGCTGTTGCGCCTGTATGATGTCGAGGGTGGGCGCATTACCATTGACGGGCGCGATGTCAGGCAGGTCACACAAGAAAGCTTGCGGCGCAATATTGCGATGGTCACGCAGGAAACGGCGATGTTCAACCGCTCGGCCTTCGAGAATATTCGGTATGGCCGCCCGGATGCCACATTGGCCGAGGTCCAGCAGGCCGCCCGCGCGGCAGAGGCGCATGAGTTTATCCTGTCGCTGCAAGACCATGAGGGGCGGCATGGCTATGATGCGCATCTGGGCGAACGGGGTGTGCGGCTGTCAGGCGGACAGCGCCAGCGCATCGCCCTTGCGCGCGCATTCCTGAAAGACGCGCCGATCCTGGTGCTGGATGAGGCAACTTCGGCGCTGGATTCCGAGGTCGAGGCCGCTGTGCAGGACGCGTTGGAACCGTTGATGGAAGGCAAGACCGTGCTGGCCATTGCGCACCGGTTGTCCACGATTGCCAAGCTGGACCGCATCATCGTGCTTGATGATGGCCATATCATCGAGCAGGGTAGCCATGACGAATTGCTCGNCACGGGCGGTACGTATGCCCGTTTCTGGGCGCGGCAATCGGGCGGATTTCTGGGTTTTGACGAGGATACAGAGGCTGCGAGCTGAGATCAGATGGGAAGCGCGGCGCGGGTGGTGTGAGTGGCGTGTGGCGCAATATGACACTGCTGTTTTGAGTGCATTGTGGGCGGTGGAGTAACACACCAAGCGCGGAACAAAGGCCGAAGGCCGCCGCGCATCGCCGGGCCGTCCACGGGCACGGCGCTGCGCGGCATTGCACCCGGCTCTGCTATGTCTGGAAATCCCGCAAACCACCCCTTCACGGCCGAACGCAGGAAGGTTTTGTCTGTCGGGCAACACCATGATAAGAGCGCCGCAATATGCCGCCCTTGCACGTGCCGCGGGGCGGAAAACACAAAGAACTTAGCGCGCGATACAGGGGCCTTATGATCACAATCCTCCGCCTTGGCCATCATGGCGACGGCATTGCCGAAGGTCCTGTTTTTGTGCCGCGCACATTGCCGGATGAAGTCGTGACCGGCGAGATCGTGCAGGGCCGGATGGATGCACCGCGCATCCTGACCCCCTCCCCCCTGCGCATCAAAGCGCCCTGCCCGCATTACCGCAACTGTGGCGGTTGCGCGTTGCAACACGCGCAGGCAAAATTCGTGACAGACTGGAAAGAAGGCGTGATCCGGCAGGCACTTGCAGCGCAAGGGTTGAGTGCAGAGTTTCGCGCGCCGCATATCTCGGATTTGCACAGCCGCAGGCGCGCCAGTTTTTCAGGGCGCAGACTGAAGCGAGGCGCGCTTGTGGGCTTTCATGCCCGCGCGTCCGATGTGATTACGCCGGTGCCGGACTGTCTGATCCTGCATCCCGACCTGACCGCTGCCCTGCCCCTGCTGGAAGAACTGACCGCCCGTTTCGGCGCGCGCAAGACCACGCTGTCGCTGTCACTGACGCGGTCCGATGCCGGACTTGATCTGGCGGTTTCAGGTGGCAAGCTGCTTGATGATGCGTTGCGCGCGGAATTGGGGCAATGGGCGGGGCAAGCGGGCCTTGCCCGTCTGGCATGGGAGGGCGAGGTGATCGCGCAGACGCAGCCGCCCTTTCACCAGATCGCACGCGCGCAGATCACGCCGCCGTCCGGTGGCTTTCTGCAAGCAACCAAACCCGCCGAGCAGGCCTTGCAGATGGCCGTCAGCACCGCTGTGGGCAATGCCGCGCAAATCGTTGATCTGTTTGCAGGCTGCGGCACGTTTACGCTGCCTCTGGCCGAGCGGGCAGAGATGCACGCGGTCGAGGGCGACGCGGACATGCTGCGCGCCCTCGATGCTGGGTGGCGACAAGCAACAGGCCTGAAGCGCATCACCCATGAGGCGCGCGATCTGTTCCGCCGCCCGTTACTGCCAGCCGAGTTGAAAAGATTCGAGGCCGCCGTAATCGACCCGCCCCGCGCTGGCGCCGAGGCGCAGACTGTCGCGCTGGCCGCTTCAACCATTCCGCGCATTGCCGCTGTGTCGTGCAACCCTGCGACCTTCGCGCGCGACGCAAAAATCCTCGTTGCAGGCGGCTATCGCCTTGAATGGGTGCAAATGGTCGATCAATTCCGCTTCAGCTCGCATGTGGAGCTTGCAGCCCAGTTCACAAGATAGCATATCGCGCCCTACAACCGAAAATCGGGGACCAATAATGCTTAGCCGTGAGAAGACCGCCGCGTTTCTGGATCAGCCATGGGTGCGCAACGGGATTATCGTTGTGATTATCTTCAACGCGATCCTATTGGGCATGGAGACGTCTGACACATTGATGGCGATTGCCGGGCCGCTGATCCTTGTGTTGGATGCGGCCTGTCTCACGATTTTCGTGATGGAACTGGTGCTGAAATTCCACGCCCAGCGCGGGCAATTCTGGCGTTCCGGCTGGAATATCTTTGATTTCCTGATCGTGGGCATCTCGCTTGTGCCGGGGGCGCAGGGCTTCACTGTGTTGCGGGCTTTGCGTATTTTGCGTCTGCTGCGTGTGGTCTCGGTCAGCCCCAATCTGCGCCGCGTGGTCGAGGGGTTCATCAAGGCACTGCCCGGAATGGGGTCGGTGTTCTTGCTGATGGGCATGTTGTTCTATATCGGCGCAGTTATGGCCACCAAGCTGTTCAAAGAGACGTTTCCAGACTGGTTCGGCGATCTGGGCAATTCGGCCTATACGCTGTTCCAGATCATGACACTGGAATCGTGGTCGATGGGGATCGTGCGCCCGGTGATGGAGGCCTATCCCTATGCATGGGCCTTTTTCGTGCCCTTCATTATGGTCACGACATTCGCGGTGGTGAACCTGCTGGTGGGTCTGATCGTCAATTCGATGCAGGACGCCCATGCTGCCGAAAGCAATCAGGCCACATCCGATTATCGCGATGAGGTGCTCAAACGCCTTGCGGCCATCGAAGAGCGGTTGAACGCACAAGAGAAAGACAAAGTGCCGCCCGCCGAATGACGTATCCGTGATCCGGCATATGACAGGACTTGGCAGAATCGCGCCTTTAGGGCATGGTCATCGCAAAAAACCCTGAGGCAGTAATAATGGTATTCTTTCGTGTCGTCGCCGCGCTGGTGCTGGTTGCCGTTTTGGCATCTTGCGGTGGCCCGCCTAGCAAGTTTCGGACCTACAAAGGCCCGGAGGTCACGCATGTCGTCGTGTATAAGACTGCGCGCCGGATGGATTTGTGGCACTATAACCGCTTGTTGCGCAGCTTTGACGTGCAACTTGGCGGCAATCCGTTCGGCCATAAGCAGCACGAGGGCGACCGCCGCACACCAGAGGGCGATTACATCATCGACCGGCGCAACCCGAACAGCCGGTTTCACCTGTCAATCGGTATAGATTACCCGAACGAGGCCGATAAGGCCCGCGCCGAGGAAAATGGCTGGAAGCCGGGCGGTGATATTTTTATCCATGGCCGTGGCCCGCGATTTGAAAATGCGCGCGGCGACTGGACAGACGGGTGCATCGCGGTGACTGACCGGGAGATGGAAGATATCTATGCCATGGTGCGCGACGGAACGCCCATTCGCATATTACCATGACGTGGTGGCCGCTGTGGGAGTCGAACCCACACGCCCTTGCGAGCAACGGATTTTAAGTCCGGTCTGTCTACCAGTTCCAGCAAGCGGCCAATCACCGCGATGGTCTAGACTGCTGCGCAAGCGGCTTCAAGCCCAGAGTGCGCCGATCATTCCTGCTGCAACAGAATACCGGATACAGGTACAAGTGTAATCTGGCCTGCGCGGCGTTCTTCGCGCCACATCTCGATTGCGTCCAGTGTTTCCTCATTGGTGGCATCGCCAAAGACAATCACATCGCCGATCTGGCTGGCCTGAAACACGGCGCGGTCCAGAAACCGCCGGATGGTAAAGACACTTTCATCGCCTGCGTCCAGCACGCGGAACACTTCGGCATGTGCGACCCCTGCGGCTTCGGCAGAGCGTCCGGCCTGCGAAAGCCCGCCTGAAAAGGTCAAAAACCCATGTCCGTCCTGCGCAAGCAATGGCAGCACCTCGCGCAGAAGCGCTGCATTGCGGGCGACCCCGTTCTCTGGCAGGTCGATCACCCCGACAGCTCGCGGCAGCGCGTCAAAATAGGCATTCAGCGACACATCCAGATCAGACGCCGTGGCCCCCGCAGGCAGACCGGCAGCCAGTATCACGACCTCTTTGCCAGCCTCATGGTAGATTTCGGCGGCTTCGGGTGCAGTGGGGTCCATCGGATTCAACGCAATGGTAAAGGGAACCTCCAGCGCGGCAAGCATGCGCCGCCGCGCCATTGGTAGCCCCGGATCCGACAGGACCAAAGCCATTTTGTCGGCTGTGCCGGGACCGGCCTGATACAGCGAATTGCGCTGCAATGCTGATTGTGGGGTGGGTGAGGGCAGTGGTTCCTGATCGACAACGATGGGCGCATCCGATCCTTCGCCGATGCGTGGCAGGCCAGATACGCGGGTTCCGGGCATTGTCTGGGGGGCGTCGCTTTGTGCGACTTGTTCTTCGGGCGCGTCCTCGATTTCAGGGTCAGCGCGGGCTTCAGGGGCATCCTCGACCCGACCGATGGGGGCGGGCGGCAACAAATGCGGCCCCTCTAGCGCCACATCTGCTTGGGGCGCAGGTGCTATGCGCGACGGCAATGGAACAGCGCTGACCTGCGCTTGCGCTGCGGGCATCTCGGCGGCGCTATCTTCGGTCATACCCTCGGACGGCGTGGGGATGTGCAGTTCAACCTGCGGGACGTTTTCGTCAGATGTGTCTGCGATGTCCATTTCGGTGGCAGGTTCCACGCCCGCCTCCTCTTCCGGTGCGCTCTCCACTTGTGGCACGCTGGCGCTCTCTGGCATCTGCTCTGGCAGGCTTTCCGGCACGGGAGCATCGGCGGCTATGTCGTCAGATACGGGCGCATCCGGCAGGCCTTCGGCGGAATCTGCGGCGGGCGTGTCATCTTCCGGCGGTGCGTCGTCGACCAAGGGCTGGTCCGTGTCGGCAAGTGTTTCTGGCGGCACATCCTCGACAAGGGGCAAGGGCGCAAGGCCCAAGTTCTCGGGGGTGGGCGGCGCTGTGCTAATGTCCTGCATTGGCGCATCGTGCGCTGGTGGATAGACGACATTTACGCCGATAAACCCGGCCAGAACCAATCCGGTACCAGTCGCAAGCCCTGCAAGTAGATTGCTGTCCACACCACGCCCCATATTATTAAATTACAAATGCCCACGCTTATACTGCACGGTCTGGTATGATTCTTCCACAAATACGCGTGCGGATCAAACGGATTGGCGCACGCGCCCTTGACCTTGCTATCAAGGGGCGGGCATGTAGGTTTCCAATGGACCAAAACCCCGGAAATCGCCCATGCTGCTGCTGATCGATAATTATGACAGTTTCACCTATAATCTGGTCCATTACTTGGGCGAATTAGGGGCAGAGGTGCTGGTGCGGCGCAATGATGCGCTGGATGTGCAGGAAGCGATGGCGCTGAACCCCTCGGCCATTGTGCTGTCGCCCGGCCCCTGCGACCCGGATCAGGCGGGCATTTGTCTGGCCCTGACCCTTGCCGCTGCCGAGGCGCGCGTGCCGCTGCTGGGCGTTTGCCTTGGGCATCAGACCATCGGGCAGGCATTTGGCGGGCGGGTTATGCGCGCGCCGCAGATCGTGCACGGCAAGCTGGGGCAGATGCACCACACAGGACAAGGTGTATTTCATGGTCTGCCCTCGCCGCTGATGGCCACGCGCTATCATTCGCTGGTGGTGGACCGCGACACCCTGCCCGATTGCCTTGAGGTCACAAGCTGGCTGGAAGATGGCTTGATAATGGGGCTGCGTCACCGCGATTTGCCCGTTGAGGGGGTGCAGTTTCACCCCGAAAGCATCCGGTCGGAACATGGGCATGCGATGCTGCGCAATTTTCTGGATCAAGCTGCGGTTGGTGCATAATGGATGACCTCAAACCCCTGATCGGCATTGCCGCTACCCGCGCCCTGACACGGGCAGAGGCCGAGGCCGCGTTCAACCTGTTGTTTGAAGGCCAAGCCACGCCTGCGCAGACGGGTGGTTTTCTGATGGCCCTGCGCACGCGCGGCGAAACCGTAGATGAATATGCCGCCGCAGCCAGCGTGATGCGCGCCAAATGCGTCAAGGTCCGCGCACCCGAAGGGGCAATAGACATCGTCGGCACAGGCGGCGATGGCAAGGGCACGCTGAACATCTCGACCGCCACGGCCTTTGTGGTCGCAGGCGCGGGCGTGCCCGTGGCCAAGCATGGCAATCGCAACCTGTCGTCAAAATCAGGTGCGGCAGATGCGCTGGGGGCTTTGGGCATTGACGTTATGGTCGGCGCATCGGTGGTTGAACAAGCCCTGAACGAGGCCGGGATCGGCTTTATGATGGCCCCTATGCATCACCCCGCCATGCGCCATGTCGGCCCGGTGCGCATGGAATTGGGCACGCGCACCATTTTCAACATACTCGGGCCGCTGACCAACCCGGCAGGGGTGAAATACCAACTGACCGGCGCATTCTCGACCGATCTGCTGCGCCCTATGGCCGAAACACTGCGCGCCCTTGGGACCGAGCGCGCGTGGCTGGTGCATGGCGGCGATGGCACAGATGAATTGTCGATTGCCGCTGAAAGTGCTGTCGTGGCGCTGGAAGCAGGCGCATTGCGCGAGTTCACCCTGCACCCCGAAGATGCGGGCCTGCCCGTGCACCCGTTTGAGGATTTGCTGGGCGGCGCACCAGATGAAAACGCCCGCGCGCTGCGCGCGGTGCTGCAAGGTGCGGGCCGCCCTGCCTACCGCGATGCGGTCTTGCTGAATTCTGCCGCTGCGTTGGTGATCGCGGGCAAGGCCATCGCGTTGAATGAAGGGGTGGAGCGTGCACGCGAAAGCCTTGCCTCTGGTGCCGCGATGCGCGCGGTCGAGGCACTTGCCCGCATCAGCCCTGTAACTGCCTGAACTTCGGAAAGACCACAGCCATGGCCACCATTCTCGACAAGATCAAAAGCTACAAATTGCAAGAGGTCGCGGACCGCAAGGCCGCGCGCGCGCTCTCAGATGTGGAGGACGCGGCCCGCCATGCCCCCACCCCGCGCGGCTTTGCCGCCGCCTTGCGCAAGGCGGAGACCACAGGCTACGGGCTGATTGCCGAGATCAAGAAAGCCAGCCCTTCCAAGGGGTTGATCCGCGCCGATTTCGACCCGCCCGAACTGGCGCGCGCCTATGCGGCGGGCGGGGCGACCTGCCTGAGCGTGCTGACCGACACCCCCAGCTTTCAGGGAGCGGACAGCTTTCTGACTGCTGCGCGCACGGCCACCACACTGCCCGCGCTGCGCAAGGATTTCATGTATGACACCTATCAGGTGGCCGAAGCACGCGCGCTGCATGCCGATTGCATTCTGATCATCATGGCCTCTGTCTCGGACGGACAAGCGCAGGAACTGGAACAGGCGGCCTTCGCCTGGGGCATGGATGTGCTGGTCGAGGTGCATGACGCGGCAGAACTGGACCGCGCCTTGGCGCTGGACTCGCCTCTTCTGGGGATCAACAATCGCAATCTGAACACATTTGACGTGACACTGGACACCACGCGCCAGTTATCGCGCCTTGTGCCACAGGGTAAAATGCTGATCGCCGAGAGCGGCATATACACCCCCACCGATCTGGCCGATCTGGCGGGGTACGGCGCGCGCAGTTTCCTGATTGGCGAAAGCCTGATGCGCCAGCCCGATGTGGCACAAGCCACCCGTGCCCTGCTGGCCAACCCCCTTCAGCCAGAACAGGTGTAATGTGGAAAAACTGACACATTTTGACGCTGAAGGGCATGCTCATATGGTTGACGTGTCGCAAAAGTCGCATACCGCGCGTGTAGCTGTCGCCGAAAGTGCCGTGCAGATGCTGCCTGAAACACTGGCTTTGATTACCGAAGGCCGCGCCAAAAAGGGCGATGTTCTGGGCGTTGCGCGACTTGCTGGGATCATGGGGGCCAAACGCTGCGCTGACCTGATCCCGCTCTGCCATCCGCTGCCCATCACCAAAGTCTCGGTGGACCTGACATCCGATGAAACCTTGCCCGGTGTGCGCATCCGCGCCGAAGTGCGCACCACCGGCCAGACCGGCGTCGAGATGGAAGCGCTGACCGCCGCCTCTGTTGCTGCGTTGACGGTTTATGACATGCTCAAAGCCGCCGAAAAATCCATGACCATCACCGCCACACGCGTCGTCCTGAAAGATGGCGGCAAATCGGGCCGCTATCAGGTGCAGCCATGATCTCGGTCGAGGAGGCGCTGACACATGTCTTTGCGTTAATCACGCCCTTGGGTACAGAGCAGGTCGCACTCGCACAGGCCTCGGGCCGCGTGTTGCGCGCACCTGTCACGGCGCAGCGCGACCAGCCCCCATTCGCGGCGGCAGCGATGGATGGCTATGCCCTCTCTGCCGAGACATCGCCCCAGACCAGTTACCGCGTCATCGGCGAAGCGGCGGCGGGCCACGCATTTGCAGGCCGCGTGGCCACAGGCGAGGCAGTGCGCATCTTCACAGGGGCGCCCGTGCCAGAAGGTGCTGACTGCGTGGTCATTCAAGAAGATGTCACGCGCGACGGTGACACGATCACCCTGACCGAAGACCCCGTGGCTGCCCGCCACATTCGCCCCCAAGGCACAGATTTCAGCGCTGGCGACCAGATCAGCGCACCGCGCCGCCTGCGCCCGTCAGAGTTGGCATGGCTGGCAGCAATGAACTGCGCCAACGCGCACGTCAGCCGCCGCCCCGATGTCGCAATTATCGCCACCGGGGACGAATTGGTCATGCCTGGCGAAGACCCGAAGCCCGATCAGATCATCGCCTCCAACGCCTTCGCGCTCAAAGCCATGGCCGAGGCAGAGGGCGCACGCGCACGCATCCTGCCCATCGCCCGCGATAATGAGGTCAGCCTGCGCGCCGTGCTGGACCTGGCCGCAGATGCCGACATGATTGTCACCATTGGCGGCGCGTCAGTCGGCGATCACGATCTTGTCGGGCCGGTCACGCACGCCATGGGGGCCAGCCGCGCCTTCTACAAGGTCGCCATGCGCCCCGGCAAACCGCTGATGGCCGGACGTCTGGGACAGGCCTTGCTGCTGGGCCTGCCCGGCAATCCTGTCTCGTCAATCGTGTGCGGGCATCTGTTCATGCGCCCTGCCCTGCGCGCGATGCAAGGGCTTGGTGCCTATCCGATGCACAGTGCAACCGCCACGCTGGCCTGTGACCTGCCCGCCAATGGCCCGCGCACGCATTACATGCGCGCCACCCTTGGCCCCGGTGGCACGATTGCGCCCCACCCCGATCAGGACAGCGCGCTTTTGGGCGTGTTGTGTCAGGCTGATGCGCTGCTGATCCATCCCGCAGGCGACAGCGCCCGCAAGGCCGGTGAACAAATGCGGTATATCCTTGTGGGAAACAGTTGACACCGGCGCAGAACATAGGTAGAACATCGCTACCGTAATTTGGGCCGAAACCATAGCCGGGGGGCGCGCAGTGTTGACACGCAAGCAGATTGAACTTCTCAAGCTTATTCATGCACGCATGGAAACAGACGGGGTTGCCCCGTCATTTGACGAGATGAAAGATGCCCTCGATCTGCGCTCAAAATCCGGCATTCACCGGCTTATCACAGCACTGGAAGAACGGGGTTTCATTCGGCGCATGCATCACCGCGCCCGTGCGATCGAAGTGTTGAAATTGCCCGACGCGCTTCAAAAGCAGGGATTTGAAGCCAAAGTTATAGACGGCGGCGCCACCGACAAACCACCCCAGCCCGCGCAAGCCCTGCCTGTGGACGCGTCCTCGCTCAGCCTGCCGATCATGGGCCGCATCGCAGCCGGCACCCCGATCGAGGCGATTAGCGCAGTGGTCAATGACATCTCGGTTCCCGCCAGCATGTTGCGCGGCCGCTCCAGCCATTATGCGCTGGAGGTGCAGGGCGACTCGATGATTGATCTGGGCATCAATGACGGCGATATCGTTGTCATCCGCGAACAGGACACCGCTGATAATGGCGACATCGTTGTGGCCCTTGTCGATGGGCTGGAAGCAACATTGAAAAAGTTTCGTCGCCAAAACGGCATGATCGCGCTGGAAGCTGCCAATGCGGCCTATGAAACACGCCTGCTGCGGGATGACCAAGTGCAGGTTCAGGGGCGGCTGGTTGGTCTGATCCGCAGCTACTGACAGCGGTCCATTCCAGATAACCGCCTGCGCCAGCGATGGCGCAAGCCCGATGCAGAAGGTGCCGCCACAACGGCACCTGCGCAAATGTCGCAGATCGACCATCTTGGATGGGGCGGAGCGACCTGTGGCTGCGCGTCGCATCAAACTTCAGCTCAAAACATGTGCACAGCCAAGATGTTGCGCCTCTCATGTCCGCTGCCCCGCCCCAATGACTGCAAATTTATCAGGCCAGTGTCGCATCCGGTGACACCCATGTCCGATTCAAGCAAAACGATGTTCGGATTATTTGCTATCTCTGGCCCCGGCAAGGAGAGCACAGCATGCGCTATTCAGGATTTCGCGTCATCAAGGAAGCGTTGACCGGTCATAAGGGCTGGACACCAGCCTGGCGCGATCCGCAGCCAAAGCCGAAATACGACATCCTCATCATTGGCGGCGGCGGCCACGGTCTGGCCACGGCCTATTACCTGGCCAAAGAGTTCCGCCAGAGCAATATCGCAGTTATCGAGAAAGGCTGGATCGGCGGCGGCAATGTCGGGCGCAACACCACGATCATCCGCTCGAATTACATGCTTGATGGCAATGAGCCGTTTTATGAATTCTCGCTCAAACTGTGGGAAGGGCTGGAGCAGGATTTCAACTATAACGCCATGGTCAGCCAGCGCGGCATTCTGAACCTGATCCATTCGGATGCCCAGCGCGATGCCTATATCCGGCGCGGCAATGCGATGATGCTGAACGGGGCCGATGCCGAACTGCTCAGCGCAGAACAAGTGCGCCGCGAATACCCCTTCCTGAATTTCAACGATGCGCGCTTTCCCATCAAGGGCGGTCTGGCACAGCGGCGCGGCGGCACCGTGCGCCATGACGCTGTTGCCTGGGGCTATGCGCGCGGGGCCGACAGCCGTGGGGTCGACATTATCCAGAATTGTGAAGTGACCGGCTTTCGCATCGAGAACGGCCAATGCCTTGGCGTCGAGACATCGCGCGGCTTCATCGGGGCGGGCAAGGTGGGCGTTGCAGTTGCGGGCAATTCCAGCCGCGTCATGGCTCAGGCCGGAATGCGCCTGCCGATTGAAAGCCATGTGTTACAAGCCTTCGTCTCGGAAGGGTTAAAGCCCGTCCTGCCCGGCGTCATCACCTTTGGCGCAGGCCATTTCTATTGCAGCCAGTCCGACAAGGGCGGTCTGGTCTTCGGCGGCGATATCGACGGCTACAACTCCTACGCCCAGCGCGGCAATCTGGCCGTCGTCGAAGATGTGATCGAGGGGGGCATGGCGCTCTTTCCCGGCCTTGGCCGCGTGCGTCTGCTGCGCATGTGGGGCGGCGTGATGGACATGAGCATGGACGGCTCGCCCATCATCGACCGCACGCATATTGACGGGCTCTATTTCAACGGCGGCTGGTGTTATGGCGGGTTCAAGGCCACGCCTGCCTCGGGCTGGTGTTTTGCCCATCTTCTGACCACCGACACCCCGCACCCGACCGCCGCCGCCTACCGTTTTGACCGCTTCGAGAAGGGCCGCATGATTGACGAAAAAGGCATGGGCGCGCAGCCCAACCTGCATTAGGGGCGCAGCACATGTTGTCATTTTCTTGCCGAAAATACTCAAATTCCACGGCCACCACCGGGGCCAGCCGCCAAAGGGGGCGCGCATGATTATCAGCCACCCATTGCTTGGCCCCTGTGATGCGCAGGAATTCACCTATTTGGGTGATGCCCGCCTGATTGATCGTCCCGATGGCATGGCTGCGGGCGCAGAGGCGGCGTTTTTCGACTACGCTTATCTGCGTGACAATCCAGCGGGCCTGCACCGTGAATTGTGGTTCCATGAGCAGGGTGACCGCTCTTGGCTGGTGGTCACGCGCAATACCGTGACGCATGAGATCACCAATGTTGAACTGGCGCGCGATGTTGCGCGCAATTCGGGGCGCAGCGCATGAGCAGATTGCCAACAGGCGGCCAGATCGACCGCGCACGCAAGATCAGCTTTCGGTTCGACGGGCAGTATTACAAGGGCCATCCCGGCGATACACTGGCCTCGGCGCTTTTGGCCAATGGCGTGCGGCTGATGGGGCGCTCTTTCAAATATCACCGCCCGCGTGGTGTCTTGACCGCAGGCAGCGAGGAACCCAATGCGCTGGTCGAATTGCGCACAGGCGGGCGGCAGGAACCCAATACCCGCGCCACCACGATTGAGCTGTTCGATGGCTTGCAGGCCAAGTCGCAGAATGCTTGGCCCAGCCTGAAATTCGACGCGCTGGCGATCAATGACCGCTTTTCCNATTTCCTGACAGCAGGGTTTTATTACAAAACCTTCATGTGGCCTGCCGCTTTTTGGGAAAAGCTGTATGAACCCATCATCCGGCGCGCAGCCGGTCTTGGCTCTATCACGACCAAGGCGGACCCCGACCTCTATGACAAGGGGTTCTTGCATTGCGATCTGTTGATCATCGGGGCTGGACCCTCTGGTCTGGCCGCCGCACTGACCGCAGGGCGGGCGGGCGCGCGGGTCATTCTGGCGGATGAGGATTTTCGCATGGGGGGGCGGCTGAATGCCGAAACCTTCCAGCTTGGCGACGTCGCTGGCGCGCAATGGGCCGCACAAGCTGTGGCAGAGCTTGCCGGCCTGCCCAACGTGCGCCTGTTGCCGCGCACGACCATTTTCGGGGCCTTTGATCATGGCATTTATGGCGCGGTGGAACGTGTGTCCGACCATCTGCCCAGCCCTGACACTGGCAAGCCCCGACAAATCCTGTGGCGCATCTACGCGCAACGTGCGCTGCTATGCGCAGGGGCGATCGAGCGGCCCATCGCTTTTGCCAATAACGACCGCCCCGGCATCATGACTGCAAGCGCGCTGCGCACCTATGTCAATCGGTGGGCCGCCAGCCCCGCCGAGACTGTTGCCGTGTTCACCAATAATGACGACGGCCACCGCACGGCAGCTGACCTTTTGGCCGCTGGCGTCAAACTTGCCGCTGTGATCGACACGCGCACCGATGCGCCCAGCTTGCCGGGGGTCGAGGTTCTGGCAGGGGCGCAGGTCACTGACAGCGCGGGCCGGTTGGGCCTGAAATCTGTGACTGTGCGTCTGGCCAATGGGCAAAGCCGCAGGCTGAATGTCGGTGCATTGGGGGTTTCTGGCGGCTGGAACCCGAATGTGTCGCTGACCTGCCACCAGCGCGGGCGACCTGTCTGGGACGATGCGATTACCGGGTTTGTGCCCGGCGCGGAGCTGCCACAAGGTATGCGCGTTGTGGGTGCCGCAACGGGGCAGTTCAGCACCCATGCCGCATTGCACACCGGGGCCGAGGGCGCTGTGCAAGCACTGGCTGATCTGGGCCTGTCGGCCACACCCGCCGATCTGCCGCAGGCCGAGGATGCGCCGATCAACATCACCCCGTTCTGGCACGTGGGCGGCACAAAGCGCGCATGGCTGGATTTCCAGAATGATGTGACGATCAAGGATGTAAAGCTGGCGCATCAGGAAAACTTCCGCTCGGTCGAGCATCTGAAACGCTATACGACGCTGGGCATGGCGACTGATCAGGGCAAAACGTCCAATATGGGCGGGCTTGCCGTCATGGCCGAGTTGACGGGCGCAAGCATTCAAGCCACCGGCACGACCATCTTTCGCCCCCCCTATACGCCCGTTGCGATGGGCGCGATTGCGGGGCGGTCCACGGGTCGTGACTTCAAACCCACCCGCCTGACCCCAAGCCACAGTTGGGCGACCGAGCAAGGCGCTGTCTTTGTCGAAGCGGGCATGTGGCTGCGCGCGCAATGGTTCCCGCGCGCGGGCGAGAAAGACTGGCGCGAGAGTGTGGACCGCGAGGTTCTGGCCACGCGCGCCTCTGTCGGGGTCTGTGATGTGACGACGCTTGGCAAAATTGATGTGCAGGGCCGCGACGCGGCGGCCTTCCTGAACCGCATCTATTGTAACGGTTTTGCAAAACTCGCCGTTGGGCGTGTGCGCTATGGGCTGATGCTGCGCGAGGATGGAATCGCGATGGATGACGGCACCGCCGCGCGGCTGGCAGAGGATCATTTCGTCGTCACCACCACCACCGCCAATGCCGTGCCAGTCTATCGCCATATGGAATTTGCGCGCCAATGCCTGTGGCCGAATATGGATGTGCAACTGATCTCGACAACCGAAGCATGGGCGCAATATGCGATTGCTGGCCCCAATGCGCGCAAGTTGTTGCAAAAGATTGCGGACCCTGGGTTTGATCTGTCGAATGACGCTTTCCCCTTCATGGCGTGTGGCGAGATCACGGTTTGTGGCGGGTTGCGGGCGCGGTTGTTCCGCATCTCGTTCTCGGGCGAGTTGGCCTATGAAATTGCCGTGCCCACCCGCTATGGCGATGCGCTGATCCGGCGGTTGATGCAGGAAGGCGCGGAATTTGATGTCACCCCGTATGGCACCGAAGCTTTGGGCGTCATGCGCATTGAAAAGGGCCATGCCGCAGGCAATGAATTGAACGGCACCACCACCGCCCGTGATCTGGGCATGGGCCGCATGGTCAGCGATAAGAAAGACAGTATCGGCACGGTCTTGTCGCGGCGCGAAGGGTTGAACGACCCTGACGGCTTGCGGTTGGTGGGGTTCCGGCCCAAGAACCCGCGAGCGCGAGTTCTGGCGGGCGCGCATTTGCTGGAACTGGGCGCGGATATGACAGCGGCCAATGATCTGGGCTATGTGACCTCGGCCTGTTATTCGCCCAATCTGCAATCCTATATCGCCATAGGATTTCTGAAATCCGGCGAGACACGCATGGGCGATGTGCTGCGCGCAGCCTCGCCCCTGACAGGGGATGATACCGAGGTCGAGATTGTCTCGGCCCATTTCATCGACCCAGAGGGAGAACGACTTCGTGCATGATCTGGCCCCCCTGACTGCCCTTGGTGGCAGCACACCTATGAGCGACACCATCGGCCCTGTGACGATTCTGGAAGCGCCGGACTGGGCGCTGGCTTCGGTCGCGGCAAGGCTTGGGCAAGAGGATGCCTGCAATACTGCACTTGCCGATATTCTGGGCGCCCCCCTGCCCGGTATCGCGGGGCATGTGCAGGCGGCGCGCATGGGCGCATTCTGGACCGGGCCACATATCTGGATGATTGACGCTCCCTATCACAGTCACGAGGATCTCGCGGCCAGCCTAAAGGCCCGTTTGGGCGATTGCGCCAGCGTGACGGAACAAAGCGACGCTTGGGTCCGATTCGACATCGCTGGCGACGGGTTAGAGCGGCTGTTCGAGCGGCTGTGCAACCTTGACCTTGGGGGGCGGGCAACAGGGACTGCGCGTCGCACAGTGATCGAGCATCTGGGATGCTATGTTATTTGCCGCGCAAATGGGGTGCATGTTTATGGGCCGCGATCCTCGGCCAAAAGCCTGCATCATGCCATGACAAATGCAGCCCGCGCAGCCTTTTAGGCGACAAGCCCGCGCCATACTTTCAAAGACTACCCACCCCCCCCTCTGTGCATTGCGCGGAGGGGGTTTTGCGTTTGTCTGCATAGCAGGCCCGCATTGTCATGAACCCGTTACAAAACCTTATTATGGCTGTCACATCGCCGCGCTAGGCAGTGCGTGTCGTGCCGATAGCTTGCGTTGGCACGTTATTTGAAAAAACTGACGTCACAACGTGACAGGAGATGACATGACACGTTTTTCGCTGCTGCTTGCTTCAAGCGCGCTGGCCCTGACCGGTGCTGCCAATGCCCAAAGTATTGACCCCAACCTGCCTGAATATGAAGCAGTTTCGGGTGTGTCGGGCAACCTGACCTCGATCGGGTCGGACACGCTGAACAACCTGATGACGCTGTGGTCGGAAGGCTTCCGCAGCATCTACCCGAACGTTGCAGTTCAGATTCAGGGTGCCGGTTCGGGCACTGCTCCTCCCGCTCTAGTCGAAGGTACGGCTCAGTTCGGCCCAATGTCGCGCCCGATGCGTGGCTCGGAAATCGAGGAGTTTGAAGCGCGTTACGGCTATGAGCCCCTGCCAATGCGCGGCGCGATCGATGCGCTGGGTGTGTTCGTGCACCGCGACAACCCCATCGAGTGCCTGAGCATGCAGGAAGTCGATGCGATCTTCTCCTCCACCCGCGCTGGTGGTGCAGATGAAGCCATCACCACATGGGGCCAGGTTGGTCTGGAAGGCGAGTGGGCCGACCGCCCTGTCGCCATGTATGGTCGCAACTCGGCGTCGGGCACCTATGGCTACTTCCGCGAAGTGGCTCTGTTCGGCGGCGATTACAGCCCCGAAGTGCGCGAACAGCCGGGCTCCTCGACTGTTATTCAGGGCACTGCCGCTGATATCGGTGGTATCGGATATTCCGGTGTTGGCTATGCGACGGCTGACGTGAAAGCTGTCAATATCCGTGGTGCGGATGGCAACTGCTACGCGCCCACCGCAGAGGATGCCAGCTCGGGCAACTATCCGATTGCGCGCTTCCTGTATATCTACATGAATGTGGACCCCAATGCAGAGCTGGAGCCGCTGCGCGCTGAATTCGTGCGTTATGTCTACAGCCAGCAAGGCCAGAACGATGTTGTCCGCGCTGGTTTCTTCCCGCTGGTGAACGCCATCGCCGAGCAGGATCTGGCTGCATTCGGCCTGAACTGAGTTCATGACCCTATCGGGTGGAGCGGTGCAGACCGCCCCACCCCTTTTTATTTTTATAACGTGATGGACACGCAACATGAGTGATTTGGCTCCCACCACCAGTGAGCGCGGCAAAGCGGCACGTCAGCGGCGGATGACCACCCGAACCAGCGTTGTCATTGGCGAAAAACTGGCGGGAGGAATTATCACTGTCGGCGGGCTGATGGTGATTGTTGCTGTTATGGGGATCATGGTGTTCCTGTTTCGGG
>SL_8KL_010_SEDDRAFT_10000142_pt1 | contig 58015 bp, 54 predicted proteins | sample SodLakKL_010_SED_4_FD_11160 | JGI IMG/M metagenome (IMG submission 11160)
AAAATCAGGGCGAAGATCAGCCGTGCGCCATCGAAAACCGAAAAGCGCCAAACAACCCATCACATGCCAAAATGCACCCCTCGTGAATTTTTGCGGTTAGGACTGGCGCGATGGCGACGGCCCGCAACTCTGGCCGCACAATGCCGGATTCGATGCGGTTCACATCCAGCAACGTGTCCAGCATTTCGGTCATCGAATGCAAGGTGCGGTCCATCAGGGTCGCAAGCCGCAACCCCTCAACGCTGCGTTTGTCGCGTGTCATCAGACCATGCAGAAACGCAAGCGACTGCAAGGGTTGGCGCAGATCATGGCTGGCCGCCGCCAGAAACCGCGATTTGGCGATGGTTGCGCGGTCCGCTTCGCGCTTGGCGGCGACAAGGGCCGCATGGACACGCTTGCGCTCGGTAATATCGGTGAAGGTAATGACCACACCTTCGACCTGCCCGCCATCGGCGCGGTAGGTCTGAACCCGGCGCAGGAACCAGACCCCGTCTTTGCTAGAAATCTCGCGCTCAATCGGCTGTGATGAGGCAAGCACGGCAACAGCATCGGTGCCAAGGTGGTCGTCGCTGGAAAGTGCCGCAAGATCGGCAAGGGGGCGGCCTATATCTGTTGCGATCACATGGAACAACGCGCGGACTGCAGGCGTAAAAAACCGGATGTTCAGTGCGCAATCGAGAAAGATGGTGGCCACATCGGTGCTGTAGAGCACGTTCTGCAAGTCATTGGCGGTTGTCCGGTGACGTTCGAGGGTTTCCTGCAACTGGCCATTCAGGGCGGTCAATTCCTCGTTCAGTGCCTGCAATTCTTCTTTCGAGGCCAACAACTCCTCGTTGGTGGACTGGAACTCTTCGTTGACGGAAAGCGCCTCTGCGCTGTCAGAGGCATGGCTTTCGACCTCTTGCTCCAGATCACGCAGGGCGTCGCGCAATTCACTGCGCGTGGCGTCGAGGTCCGCCTCCAGTTGGGCAATGCGCGCGGTGTCTTCGCCAGAGGTTGCGGCCTCAGTCCGGGTTGTTTGCGCGACATCGGGCGCATTCACGAAGCAGGCTAGCAACAGCTGCTCACCACCAGCTTTCACAGCGCGAAGTTCGATGTTGAAGCGCCCTTCGCGGGCCGAATGCCCACCGGCCACGACCACCAAAGGGTTCGCACTGTCGCAGGTGGCAACAGCCGCACGCAATCTGGCATGCATCGCCCTTGGCAACATTCCAAGAAAGCTGGGGTCAGGGTGCCCCTGCGTGACGCTAAGATAGCGCTCGGTCGGGCCAAGCAGATAGAGGCATTCAAGACGACGGTTCAGCAAGACAGCCGCAGGCGCATAGCTTTCCAGAACAAGCCGCCGACACAGTTCTGCAAATGCCATCGGGCGCGTGGATTGCGGCACCGGCACAAGGGGCGCGCCAACCCGCTGCCGTGTCGCAACATGGATATCCTCGGGGCGCCCTTGCCCGATGCACCGCCAAAGCCGCGCGCCCTTGTCGACCAACTCGAACCGGCCTTCGGAGGGGCCGGGCACTTCGGCAGACCCCAGCAACAACAGCCCACCCTGCCGCAGCGCGAAAGAGCATTGGCCGATCACGCGCCGCTGGCCCTGTGCTTCCAGATAAATCAGCAGCACATTGCGACACGACAGCAGGTCGATCCGCGAGAATGGGGGGTCGGATAGCAGGTCTGCCACTGTGAAAACGATCACATCGCGCAGCTCTGAGTGGACGCGCCAGCCGCCGGATTCGGGTGTGAAGAAGCGCGCAAGGCGTTCAGGCGACATAGATTTGGAGATTTCTGGCGGATAAAACCCATCGCGCGCAGTGGCGACTGCGTCAGGGTCGATATCCGAGGCGAAGACCTGCAACCCTGCTGACGATCCGGCAGCTTCCAGCGCTTCAATGCAAAGGATGGTCAGGCTGTAGGCCTCTTCTCCGGTGCTGCACCCCGCGACCCAGACGCGCAAGGGCCGGTCCTGCGGCTGGGTCGCGATAAATTCGGGTAGGGCGGTTTGCGACAAATGCGCGAATACGGTCGGATCACGAAAGAAGCTGGTGACATGGATCAAGCAAATCCGCCGTAAGCAGCGCCAATTCGCCCTTGTCGGCGCGCAATCTGGCAAGATAGCTGTTGGTATCATCGGCCTTGCACCCCGCGATCCCCATACGGCGGGCAATACGCCGCTGGATTGTCCCGGTCTTGTAAAGGGTCACATTCTGCGTAGCGGATTCGGCAACAAGGGCGATTATGGCGTCGAAATCCGGGTCAGCCTGGATGACCTCAGCCCCGACGCTCAGGTCTTTGGTACGCGCATCAGGTTTGGCCAGATCGGGTTTCTGTGACGCAGTCCGACCAGCGCGCACCGGCGCAAGGGGTGTCAGTTTGGCCAGTGCCGCCGGTATTTCCTGAATCGTGAGAACCTGATCCACCAGCCCCGTTTTTATCGCGGCTTCGGGCATCCCTGAATAGCTAGCTTCTTCGGGGTCTTGCGCAAGTATCAGGCCGCCAGCGTTGCGGATAGCGTCAATCCCGCTGCTGCCATCCGTGCCGGTGCCCGACAGAATGATGCAGGCAAGCGGTGAAGTTGCCTCCTGTGCCAGTGAGCGCAACAAAACATCGAAGGGCAAGCGCACAGCCTTGCCGGTTTCGGGGGCCGACATGTGCAAAACACCGTGCGTAATGGTCAGGTATACGCCCGGCGGGATGACATACAAATGGCCGGGGCGCAGCGCCATACTCTCTTGCGCGGTGAGCACCGTCAGATCGGTATCGCGCGCCAGAAGTTCGGCCACCATGCTGTCATGTTTCGGCGCAAGGTGCAGGACCAGAACAAAGGCGGCCTGCATCTCGCTTGGCAATCGTTTCAGCAGGCTGCTGCATGCTTCCAGACCGCCCGCCGAGGCACCGATGGCTATGATTGGCATTGCCTGACGGTCTGTTTGCTTGTGTTTTTGCAACATCGTGTCCTCCGGCCAGAGACAGGGACCATGCAAGCTGCATGGACGCGAACGATGCGCATAAACGACCACTTCTCGTGGCACGCTCGACACCCATGTTATGCCTAACAGACTTCCTGTTTTGCAATAAGCCCCTTTGTTGCGGACAGGAACCATGCGCCGCAAAAGCCGCTTCTTGCAACGGGTTTGCTGCCTGATGGGCCTGCACAGCCCTTGTTTGACCCGTATCTGAGTAGATTCCGAGGCTACCGACACCCGCTGCGGGTGGGTAATGTCGGATCATGGCATGTTGCCGTTTAATGGTACGGCTGAGTATGTCCGGGCAGTCGGGTTTGTTCTAATCGCCCGGTTTTGCAACATCTCTTCCCTCGATGGAAGCAATGGTGGGCGTGACGCACCCGGCTGCCCATTAATCTTGAGGTGACACGAGGGTGGCGCCAATTGCCAAGCGTATCCCGATATGGGTCGCCACGTAAACGAAAGGAAAGACCCATGAATCAGATCATCTACATCGTAGGGGCGGTTGTCATTGTGATCGCAATTCTCAGCTTTTTTGGCCTGCGCTGAACGCAAGCCGTCCCGACAGAACGGGATCAACGGCAAAGGCGGTGCAACGAGGTTTCATCCGCTTGATCGCAACAGCAGGAATGCCCCAATGAAAATCGCGACTCTTGACGACCTGTTCCTGCACACCCTGAAAGACATGCTTTATGCCGAACGCAAATTCCTGAAGGCCCTGCCCGGAATGGAGCGGCAGGCGAGCGACCCAAAACTCAAGGCAGCAATGGCGCGCCACAGTGAGGAAACCGAAGAGCATGTGATGCGCCTTGAAGAGGTGTTTGAAGCGATGGGCAAGCCCGCGCGTGGGGCGAAATGCGACGCCATGATTGGTCTGGTGGACGAGGCCGAGAACCTGATGGCGGGTATCGACGATGCCGAAACAAAAGATGCAGCGCTTATCTCGCTTGCTCAGGCTGTCGAGCATTACGAGATCGCGCGCTACGGCACACTTGTCGCCTTGGCAAAGCAACTGGGCAAGCCAAGTCTGGCCAGACTGTTGAAAGTTACACTGGATGAGGCATGCGCAGCCAATAAGGTCTTGACTAAACTTGCAGATAAGCGCTTGAGCGTGATCGTTGCAGCCTGAAGGCGAGTGTCGATCATCTTTAACGTGTGGCCTGACAAACGGGCGAATAGGGCCAGTCCTTGCGCCTTCGCGCTTGGTTGATCCGGACGATGCGAGACTATTTCCCCATAGATTAAGAAGGTTCATGTCCGTGCAAGAATGTCATCCGTTTCATTTCTTACTTCAGCCTCATAATGTGGCCCTGCGCCGCTTTGCGATAAAGTTGACCGGCAACGAACACCGTGCCGAGGATCTGGTGCAGGAAACCTTCCTCAAGGCATGGGCCAACCGCGAAAAGTTTATACTTGGCACGCAATTGCGGGGCTGGTTGTTCACCATTCTGCGCAACACCTTTTATTCGGATTTGCGCAAATACAAACGCGAAGTCGAAGATGCCGATGGGAAATTTGCTGCATTGTTGTTTGAAGAGGCCGCGCAAGAACATGCGATTGAACTGAACGAGGTACTTGCGGCCCTCGCACTGCTGCCAGAAAACCATCGCCGGCCGCTTGTCCTGATGGGCGCTTTCGGGTTCTCGCAGATCGAAGCTGCCGAAGCTTGCGGCGTTACTGTCGGCACGATCAAAAGCAGGGTCAGTCGCGGGCGGTTAAACCTCTGTCGCGCTTTTGGCCGCGAGCAGGCGAGCGTTGAACTTCCTGAAACCACCCAACCAATGGCCCTCAATCCCGGTGAATTGGGCACGGCGGCACCGCTCTGATTCCCTTGCGGTTCGTGCGGAACTGAAACGACGCGAGAATCGCTGACAAAAGGGACTTTCAGAGCGGGTTGTGTAAACTAATTTGCTGCAACGCAGCATTTACTCTTGCTGCGGCGCAGCATCGCCCCCAAGTATAGGTGTAACAACCCATAACCCAAGGAGCATTTCAATGACCAAGCAATCCACCACCAAAGCCGTAGCCCCTGAAGCAAAGATCGCTGCGAGCGAAGCCAAGCCTGCGGTCAGCAAAGCAGTGGAAACACCGCAAGATGTTGTAACCAAGACCGCCAATGACGCGACAAAAGTCGCCACGGATGCAGGCAAAGAAGTCGCAGAACGTGCCGTCGCCACTGCGCGCAATGCCAGCGCGCAAGTTGCCAGCATGACCGAAGACACGCAGAAGTCGCTGGGCGAGACGATCGAGAAACTCTCGGTGCGGATGCATGGTCTGAGCAGCTTTGGTCAGCAAAACCTTGAAGCGCTCTCGAAAGCCTCAGAAATTTCGGCAAAAGCGTTCGAGAATTTCAGTGGCGAGATCGCAGCCTATACCAAAAAGGCCCATGAGGACCGCATCGCGGCTGTTCAGGACCTGTCCAATGCCAAATCACCCACCGAACTGGTGGAAAAGCAGATGTCGTTTGCGCAGCACGCCTTGGATGGCTGGGCGCAGCAGGCGATCCGCATGAGCGAGATTTACACCTCGGCGACGAAAGAAGCAGCGGTCCCCCTTGGCGCGCGCGTTTCTGCGGTGACCGCAGAATTGCAAAGCACAGCCCGGTAATCGGTTAGCAAAAGAAAAAGGGCCACGGCCCTTTTTTTTAACCCAACAAGAATTGTGAGAAGTATATGTTCGACATTGATGATGTCCCCGACGCCATGCAACCCCTGTTCGCGTTCACGACAGCGTATCAAACAATGACGATGGCAGCAGGCGAAGTGTTCTTGCGGCGCTCGATGATGTTTGCACACGGATCGGTCAGCATGAACGAGGCCGTTTCCATGGTGGTCGAGAAGGCAACAGCCTTTGCGGAATCAAACACTGCCGCCTCGACCGCATTGGCAACGGGCAAAGCCCCGGTGGAGGTTGCCCATGCCGCACTCGCCCCTTACGGCACGCGGACTGCGGCCAATATCCGCGACCTGCGCGGTTTTGACTGAAGGGCGCGACTGTACTGAGCTGCCGCACTAATCGTGCTAAAAATCAGGTTCTGCTGCGCCTGCGAGCGCGGGGTTCAGGATGCAATGCGCAGGTCTTGTCGGGCCACTTGACTTGCCGACATGAGAAGGCGCAAAGCAGCTTTGACCGCAGTACTTTTGGAAGACGCAGGCATTGTCCACGAACCCCTATGAAACCGTCGGTTTTTACGACTCTGCCATTGCTGCGGGCAAACATCGCGCCATTGTAGGTGGACGGTGGGAAGAGACTGGACGGATCGAGTTGGCGATTCTGCGCGAAGGCGGCCTCTTGCCGCATCATCATCTTCTGGACATCGGGGCGGGCGCGCTGCGGCTGGGCTGCAAGGCCGTGCCCTATTTGGACCCCGGCCATTATTGGGCGACAGATGCGTCTCGCGATATCCTGCTGGCGGGTTATCGGACGGAACTGGACAACCCGACCAGACTAGACCCTGCGCATTTGATTGAAGATGCGCGCTTCGAGTTTCCGGGTATTCCTGACACCATAACCCATGCCATAGCCTTTGCGGTTTTTCCGCATCTGCCAATGGTTCATCTGCGTTATGCTTTGACAAACCTGCGCCGCTTCGACCGGTTGGAGCGTTTTTTGTTTACAGTGTTTCTTGCCCCAGATCCGGCCACGGCAATGACGCCCTTCCGACAGGCTGACGGTGTTGTGACCCATGCCCAACGCGCGCCCTATCACATTCTTGCTGATGATCTGGTTGATCTGGTACAGAGCATCGGCTGGCACATGACCCGCAGCAGCGTGATGCTACCGCGCGGTCAGATATTGTTTACAGCGCAGCCGATCCGGGCCTGAAGCCCGCGCAGAACCGCGAAGGGTTATGGCGCAACCTATCGGGCGGATTGCTGGCGCGATGGGAAAGGTGCCAAATTCATCACGGCACGAAATGGATACGTGAGGCCAGTTCATCCGAGCTGATCCCCAGCAGATCCGCCGTTTTTGACAGGTCGTAGTCACATTTCTCATACGCCAACTGGATACAGATATCTTCCAGCACTTGCGCAGTTTGCGTCATAATCTCGGCCAAGGGCAGATGCCCGACCTCATCAATCGCCTTCTCGACAGCCGCAGTTGCGCGCCCTTGGAAAACGGATGTCTTTGCTTTTGCTCCGCCCATATCGGAGGGGTGAAACTGATGCGCGCTTTGGCTATCCTCTAGGGATTGCACCATCTCGTGCAGCGCGGTGTTGAATGTCTTTTGCATTTTCACCGATGGGCGCAAATCCCGGCAAACGACGATGGCACGCCCGTTATCCACAGCGATCCGGCGCACCAACAGCGGCACTCCCTCACCCTTGGGATCGTTTGGAATAATGAAGTTCAGGTGACGCCAGACAGGTGCATCTTGCTTTTGTGCGGACCACAGCATGTCAAGCTTGCGCCAGCTGTCCTTGCTGACGATGCTCTGAAGGGGCTTGTCAATCCAGTCTTCACCGATGAGGTCATCAACCGCACCGCCACGGATAATATCCTCTACGACATTCGCGTCCGTCACCAGCAAACACAAGTCACTTGCAGCGACGACAATTTCTTCCAGCACCGCAGGCGGGAATGCTGCGAAATTACGGGAAAAACTGGTGCTATCGCGCTTGAGTGTCGTCATGATAAGTTCCGCCTGCCGTATCTGTCGTTTGTTATTTGCCGGTGCAAATGATCGGATAACTCATTAATCCTAAGGCCCACGTGGTCGGCCTGCAAGAAATTGTATTGGTTGACAGGCGCGGTGATCGCCGACCCCCCGACAATGATCTCAATACGTTGCGAGCTGTCCACGCAACGCCAGTCAGCTATCATATCGGCCAAGCCTACGAAAGCAGTATCCGTGCTGACAGATAGCGCCAAGGCATCGACCGGTTCGTGCTGTAGCAGCCCCGCAACCTTCGCGGTGTTGGTGCCGTCAACAAATGTGACATTCCAGCCCTGCAAGTTTAGCGATTCTGCCATGATACGCGCGCCAAAATCATGCGTATCCTCCGGCGCAACGGCCACGATAACGCGTCCCAAAGACAAGACCCTATCCTGTTTTCTGGCCAAGCGGTCAGTCGCACCAAGGGTTTCGATGATCTTGTGCATAAGGCTATAGGCGAAGGCGATCTGCTCGAATCCTGCCCTGTCTTCGGTCCAGTCGCGCCCAAGCTCTGCGATGGTTGGTAAAAGCAGCTGCAAATATACCGCCGTGCCGTCATGTCGCCGCGATGCCCTGAACGAAAGACAAAGTTTTAACGAGACGGCAAATTGTCCTTTCAATAGCGTGTCATGCAAAGCGTTGACCGAATGCATATCCGATACGGACGACACCGCATCGCTGAAGGCCGCCCCCTCGGATTGCGCGTGATCGGCCAGTTTGATTGCTTGCGCCCCGATTTTGCGGCTCAGCGCTTCGATCCCTTGAACCAGCCAGGATTCACAGCCTTGGTCCACACCTTTGTCCAATTCCCGCGCCCCTCCCTCTGGCCGTATGTTCCTTGGCTTTCGGCCTGTCAGACCTTGGTTGCAACTTGGACATTCGCTGCGGTTCGCTGTGGACTACATCCAGCACAACCTGTCAGCGGTTTTGCGACACACCCGGCCTTTCGACCTTGTTCCCCCCTGTGCAGTGGCCCCCAACCTGCTGCCGTGGAACAAAAAACCCTAGATCATGGAAGTTAAATAGCTTTGCCGCACCCCTCGTCAAACAAACACTACCACACCGCAGCGGAAATTTCTACGAGAGCGACAAGCTGTCAGGGCGTCGCTCCTGCGCCGCCCTTCACGGATGAGTTATGCAGCAACGCGCCACCACCTGAAACTTTCGCATACAGGCTGCCGTAACCTGCCCACATCGCGCCAATGCCGGTGGAACAACGAGCGTTATTCACGCGCCGCGCATTCAGCACCACCGCGCTGATGGCAAGGCCATTCGCGCGCGCCGTGATGCGACACATATGAACAGAGAAGGACCACACCATGAGAAAACTAACATCAGTGGCAGTATTTGCGGCATCGATCGGGTTTCTGGCGGCCTGCACGAATGACCCGCAGATCAACGCGGCAACCGGCGCTCTTGCGGGCGCGGCTGTCGGATCCAAGGTGGGGTCGGGTTCGGGGCGGACGGCCGCAATGCTTGGCGGCGCGGCTGCCGGCACGGTCTTGGGCGGCAACGCGCGCACCAACTGAGGGTTGTTACGTGCCGGCCGCGCCCATGCGCTTCCGATCCCGCGATTCAAGACATTGGGGTGACGGCGTCAGGGCATTTTCAGCTTGGTGAAACTTCCCCGCATATCGATCCGTAACCTTACCACAACACGCCAACACAGGCGTCCAATGGGAGAACACGACATGAGACTTTCAATTCGCGCGGCGCTGATGTCCGCAACGGTTTTCATCGCCATACCCGCTGCCGCGCAGATGGCAGAGAACCCGATGGTTGGCGGCGCACCGATGCTTGCAGAGCGCAACATCGTAGAGAATGCTGTAAATTCGGCAGATCACACGACACTGGTCGCCGCTGTTCAGGCCGCCGGTCTGGTTGATACGCTACAATCCGAAGGGCCGTTTACGGTATTCGCACCTGTTAACGCGGCGTTCGAGGCACTGCCCGAAGGCACCGTCGACACACTGCTGATGCCCGAGAATATAGATGCGCTGACCGAAGTGCTGACCTGTCATGTGCTTGGCGCAAACGCGATGTCCGATGTTATCAGCGGCATGATCGCGGATGGTGGCGGTGTTCACATGGTGGAAACACTGGGCGGCTGCATGTTGGAGGTGCGCGCGTCAAACGGCATGATCACGCTGACGGATGAGACGGGTGGCACCGCAACTGTGACCATTGCCGATGTCGTGCAGTCCAACGGTGTGATCCATGTGATCGACCGCGTCCTGCTGCCCGCAGCCGATGACGCCGCGATGGAGGGCGACATGCCAATGGAAAGTGGCATGGATACAGGGGACAACCCAATGGTTGGCGGCGCGCCGATGTTCGCGGATCGCAACATCATCGAGAACGCCGTAAACTCAGCGGATCACACGACGCTGGTTGCAGCGGTGCAAGCAGCCGGGCTTGTCGAGACATTGGAAGGCGCTGGGCCGTTTACCGTCTTTGCACCCACCAACGCTGCATTTGACGCCCTGCCCGATGGCACGGTCGAGACGCTTCTGATGGAAGAAAACCGCGATATGCTGGTCGGAATTCTGACCAGCCACGTTGTCGCTGGCAATATCTCGGCCGCAGAGCTTGCGTCGATGGCGCGTGCCTCATCGGACGGGTTTCATCACTTCAACGCAGTCTCTGGGGCTGCATTGTCCGCGCAGGTCCGTCCATCGGGCGATGTCTATATCTTCGATGAGAACGGCAATGCTTATCTGGTCAGTGTTGCTGACGTGAACCAATCCAACGGTGTGATCCACGTCGTTGATGGTGTGCTTCTCCCGCGCTGATCGCAGTAATTCGGCAAGGCGGGTCTGACCCCGCCTTGCCATATCCGCGATCTTGATCGACGCTTGTGCCTTATCCGGTATGTAACACTAAAAAACAGGCACAGGTTTCGCGCGAATTACGACACGGTCAGCGCCCGCTTAACTCCGCTCGACCATAGGGGCGCGGCAGGTCGGAATTGCGATCAAGAACCGTATTTCCGAGCAGCAATTCATGGGTTGGGTATCTTCGTGGTGGCAGGCATGTCACACAGGGTGTCCCACAGCGATCTCGCAGAAGCGCCCTGCAACCAGGCCCTGCTTGAAATCACCACTGCCAGAAAATGCTGGCAGTTCAAGAGGAGCCAGAGGCAACCGCCTATCCCGTCCCTGAGAAAGCTGGCGCATCACCGCACAATCAACTCGGCATGTAGGGCACCGGCTGCATTGATACTGTTCAGTATGTCAATCATGTCACGCGGGGCGACCCCCAGCGCGTTCAGTCCCGCGACGATGTCGGAAAGCGTGGTGCCGCCTTGCAGTTCTGCCAGCGCAAGTGGTGGCGCATCTTCAATCTGGGCTGCTGTGCGCGGAACGACGATGGTTTCGCCTTGCGCAAACGGATTTGGTTGTACCACAAGCGGCGTTTCCTCGACCCGCAATGTCAGCCCGCCTTGTGCAACTGCAACGCGGCTGATCCGGACATCCTCGCCAATGACAATCGTACCAGAGCGCTGATCCACAACGACACGGGCCCGCATTTGCGGAACGATCCTGAGGTTCTCGATGCGGGCGAGTGCATGTGCGGCAGACGCGACCTTCAAGTTGCGCAGATCCAACTCAACCGTCCCGGAATCGGTCATCGTCGCAACACGTTGATTGAATTCAAGGTTTACGCGCTCCTCGATCCGAAATGCGGTCGTGAAGTCGGGGACGCGCAGTGCCAGTCGAACGCGCTCCAGACTGGATAACTCGAAATCCACTTCGCGCTCGACGCGCGCCCCAAGGGGAATTGAGCCAGAGGTCGGAACACCCCGCACTTCCCGCGCCGCTTGCCCCTCTGCCGCAGCACCCCCTGCGATGATTGCGCCCTGTGCAACCGCATAGATCGCCCCATCCGCCCCGTTTAGGGGTGTCATGACCAAGGTGCCCCCAAGCAGGCTGCTGGCATCGCCAATCGCCGATACTGTCACATCGACACGCCCCCCTGCGCGCGCAAAGGGCGGCAGCGTGGCGGTAACAATGACCGCTGCGACATTTCTCGGACGAAACTGCTCACCCGTTACATTGACCCCCAGTCGTTCCAGAATGTTGGATAATATATCTTCGGTGAACGGAGAGTTCCGTATTCCGTCGCCGGTCCCGTCCAGCCCCACGACCAGCCCATAGCCCAACAGGTCATTGCCCCGAACCCCGTCAAATTCGACAAGATCTTTCAGCCTGACCGAAGCCCCGGCCGTCAAAGCGAACAGGGTCAGGATACATGACAATATGAACGTTCTGAAATGGTATCGGATCATCGCAGATAGGCCGAAAGTGACAGCCGCGAAAGCCGTGCGGTCAGGTTGTAAATCATATCAAGCTGCGTGATTGCCTGTTCCAGCCGCATGGCCGTTTCATATGGATCAGCTTCTGTCAGCTCTGCTCGTGTGATCGCCATTGCGGTATGCTCTGCCTCGGCTCTCGCGCGCCCGACAGAGGCGCGCCCTTCCTCTAAACCAAGGCGGGCGGATAACCCGATAAGAGCCTTTTCTGATGCCGCCAGACTGAAAGTAGCCCGTTCAAGCATCGCCTTTTGCTCGGGCAGATCGCCTTCAAACAGCCCTTTTGATAGGATCGCGCCTGTTGCCAATGCTGCCAGAAACTCCCTGATACTCTGATCCTGTGCTGTTATCTCGAAGCCGACGGTTACACCGTGACCAAGCGCCACCCTTTCGGGGATGGGGGGGCCGCCCAGATATGCGGTTGCGTCGAACTGGCCGCCATCGGCGAACCACCCCGCAATGAACGCTTGTGCCACCTCTGCGTCAGCGCCTGCGGGCAACGCTGTCGTCAGATCACTGAGCATCGCGTCAAGCATGTCATCAGCAGCAATCAATGCTGTGCCATTGCCTGATATGCCTTCAAACAGCGCGCGTCCCGCGAAATTGGTATTCAACTGCGCCACGGAATCCTGAAATTTGCGCGCCATCATGTCGATGCCGCCCGATATTTCGCCGCCATTCGCAGTGGCGTTGCGAACAATCTGTTCCAAGGCTCCAGACTGCGCTGTGGTGCTCAGGTTGCCCAGAATGGACTGCTGCAACGACAAGAATGTCCCGGCAGATTGTGCGCTTGTCTTGCGCGCCGATGCCATATTCATTGCATTGGTCACGCTTGTGAGCATTGAGAAGTCACCGCGCAGTTTGCTGGCCTTGTCTTTCACAGCGCCTGTCGTCAGTTCATGAGACAGAGTTGCGACTGACCGCTTCAAGCCAGCGCCCTGGCGTTGCAACGCAAGGCGCTGCGCCATGTCCCCGAATGTGAGTGCTTTCATTACCTGATCTCCAGCAGCGAACGCCACATTGCATCGACGGTTGCGATGACCCGCGCATTAGCTGCGTAGGCTTGTTCAAGAACCAGCAGCTTGCTCAGTTCTGTATCTGTATCCACGCCGCGCGCGGCGAATGCATCTTCGAGTGCCGAGACGCGGGCCATGTTGACGGCCCCGCGCTGGTCCTGTGCAAGGCGTTTCGCGGCGATCATCGATAGCGCGTCAGATGCGTGCGCGGCGGCAGGTTTTGCGGCATGGGTTCCGGCTGGCAACGGGGATGGCTTGTTCAGCGCACCCAGCATTTTGGAGAGGAGGCTATTGTCCAGCGTCATGCCAAATGGCTCTACGCTCAGACCCAGACCATGCCGGAGCCGCCACACCGCGCCGCCACTGCCCGGATCGGCCATAGGGTTCAGCCGAATCTGGCCTGCGCTGCCTGTTATATCTGCAGGCAAACCGGACATATACGCCTTCGAAAATAGGCCGAACGCACCGGGTGCCAGACTGGGGTCAAGATCCGGCTGGCTGAAACGGGTGATCATGTCTTGGGCGCGTGTATCCAACTGGTTCTGAACGGTAGGGGCTGCGGTATCGCGAATTTCCAGCAATGCCCCCAGACGTCCGGCTGAGAAAAGCGCGTTTTCAGAGTGTAAGTTCCGACCGTTGAGGGTGACATGTGACAGGGCGCCGTTCCCAATGGTATCGCCAGGTCCGGGAGCCTGAGTTCGGACGAAGCCGAATTGCGCCGCAGTTCGGTCAACGAGGATCGATCCATCTCGGCCCATCACCATGACCCGGCCATCATTTCGGGGGATTTCGCGGATGGAAACAATGCTCGACACATCGTTAATGAGGCGTTGCCGGGCATCCATCAGGCTTTCAGGCGCGCCACCTAGCAAGGTTTGTTTTTGTATCTTGTCATTGAGGTCGGCAATGGCGAGAAGTGATTGATTAAGCGCCCCGACGTCATTTGCGATGCCGGAATCGGCCGTGTCGCGCTGAACCTGAAGCGTGTCGTTCAAGGTGACAAAGCTGCGCGCAATGTCTGTGGCTGCCTGACCGACCTTGTGCAAAAGCGCGTCTGAGTCTGGTTGGGTTGCGGCATGTTGAAGCGACACTTCCAGCGCATTGATGAGATTGGTCAGCCCGCCGGGTTCATCAGGCATCCCGAACACAGATTCGATCCGTGTCCAGAAGTCCGATAGGACATCATCTTGTGATTTGAGCGCCTTGGCATGGCGCAGATCGGCCAGCAGCATCGGGTCGACATCGCGTGTGATGCCTGTGCTCATCACGCCACTTCCCTCCAGGCCGGTTGCGCGCGCGGCTTGTGTAAGCGCGCGGACGCCATACCCCTCGGTCTGGGCGTTGGCGATATTGTCCGCGACAAGTTGGGTGCCGCGGGCGGTCAGGCTGAGGCCACTTAGGGCGGCAGAGAGCGATAGTGACAAAGACATGATATGGCCTCATGCGGTGGTGGGATCAGCGCTTGATATTGGTTGTTTCCTGAAACATCTCGTCAACTGTCTGGATAACCTTTGCGTTTGACGAATAGGCGCGCTGGGTCTGGATCAGCCCTGTCAACTCTGCCGCGACATCTGTTGCGGATTCCTGCAAGGAAAAGCCCACAAATTCACCCACAGGGCCATTGCCTGCATCCCATAGGAAAAAGGCGCCGCTGTCGCGGGACACTTGAAAGGTTTGAGAGTTCATCGAGGTCAGACCGTTTGGATTTGGAACATCCACAATGGGGATGCGGTACAGGGTTCTGCGAAAGCCCTGATCATACACAGCATCCAGATTGCCATTTGCATCGACCATAAGGCCGACCAGATTGCCCGCGCCGGACCCGTTCTGTTCAATTCCGGCGGGAGAGAAGGATGTTCCCCGCTGGGCCAAGCCCCCATTCTCGCCATAGCGTCCGATATAGAATTCTATCTGCTGCGGCGCGATATCGAGGGTGATCGCGCCGCTGACCGGGTCATAATCCCCAAACCCGCCGCCACCGGCGACTGTGACGGACGCCAATGTGCCGCCCTGTCCGGGCGTGTCATCAAAGACCAGATCATAATCACCCAGCAGCGCGCCGGTTTGCGCATGTTCGAGGCGCATTTGCCACGTGTTTTGTACTGCCCCGACATTCGGGGTAAGTTCGACATCAATCATCTCTGGCAGGCCGAGCGAATTAAAGAACTCTACAGACATTCGCAATGGTTCCCCATTTGCGGTTGCCAGAGTTGCGGATGCAGGCAGATTGACACCGAAATTTATGCGAGATGTTTCGGAAAATGCCTGTTGATTAACGTCGATCTTGATGGGCCGCAGGCCCGCCGTGCTGTCGCGCGGGAAGGCCGGGACGGACCCGTCCAGACTGGCGGGCCAGCCAAGCAATGTGTTTCCGGCGTCGTTTCGCAGATAGCCATTCGCATCTTGGCGGAATGATCCGGTTGTTGCCAGAAGCAGCGGCGCGGACCCGTCTTGCAATTTTGCCCCAAGTTCGGTTGTCACGGGCAGAAAGCCACGCCCTGACAAGGCAATATCGGTGGCGTTCTGAGTTCCGAGCAATGACCCCCCCTGATCGACTTGCCGCAGGGTTGTCGTGCGCACACCACCTGCCGCATATGTCCCCTGCCCCGCAATCCCCGACCCGACCACCATAGAGTGAAACGATGTTTGCGCGCGGCGATACCCATAGGTTGCCGAATTGGCGATGTTGTCGGAAATCGTCGCAAGCCGTGTCGCGTTTGCGCGCAGCCCCGCAACGCCTGCATTCATTGATGACGAGATGGTCATATCCGCTCCATTCCAAGATGATTCTCAAGGTGAGTATGGAGCTCGAGCCTTAATTTCCCCCTAACAGGTCAGTCTGGCGCAAACTGGCGCAGCAAGATCAACTCGACCCGATTGTTGCGCGCTGCGGTTGACACCTGATCTGCAAGTGATTGGTCGGCATGGCCCGTGACCCGATTGACCCGTGTCTGGGGCAAGCCTGCGTTTTCCAGCAAGACATGNACCTTGGTCGCGCGATCCATTGAGGCAGGCCAGACCGGGTTTTCCAGAAAGACCGACGGAAAGCTGCGCGAATGCGCCCCGATCGCCACCGGGTTGACCACTGTGCGAAACGCATCGGCGATAGAGGCGATCAAAAATTCCAGCACAGGGCTGGGGGTATTTGTGACATCCTCAAACAGGCTTTGATGTTCCAGATCAAACAGCTCCACGATCAAGCCTTCATCGCTCATCCGGATTGCGACATGATGAAACGCCGCTGCAAGGTTTTCATCCTGCGCCGCAAAATCCATCAACGCCTCCATGACGCGCTCAAGGGCAAAAACCTCTGACTGGTATTTCTCCAGTGTGGCGACAGTGTCGGTTATCGAATGCTCGACCGACAATGATGTTCCGCCAAACAGGTCGCTTCCACCCGCAGAGTCGCTGCGAATTGTCCGCGTGTCCGAGAAATAATCGGCAATTCCCTTGCGCTTGTCGTCTGTCACCGACCCCAATAGCCAGAGCATCAGGAAAAACGCCATCATGGCTGTCACAAAATCTGCATAGGCAACTTTCCACGCGCCGCCATGGTGGCCACCCCCGGCGATAACTTTCTTGCGCTTGATAATAATCGGCCTGACATTGTCAGTTTTCTGCATGATCCCACCTGTTTCAACACCCACGGCCAGATTACCGCGAAGGATTGAACAGGGTGTTAACAGGCGCAGATTGCATGGCTTCAGATCACATTCACATCAGAAGCAGGTATATTGCGCTAAACGTCAGCATCACTAACCGCATGGGGGTTACAAATATTCCGACTTTCGCTATTGTAGGTAAAAAAATATTGAGGTCGAAATGAGCAGACTGATCCTCCTTGTGATGGTGGTTGCGACGTTTGCCGCCTGTGGCAGACGCGATGCGCAATTCTCCGCACCGCAGAATCTTGAAAATGCCTGCCTGATGGAGCGGGAACGCCCGCAATATTTTGCAGCCATGCGTGCAACAGAACGACGTTGGGGCCTGCCTGTGCCAGTGCAGATGGCGATTATCCATGCGGAAAGCCGGTTTATTGGCGATGCACGGACCCCTGTTCGCTATACGCTGGGCGTGATCCCGATGGGGCGGCAATCGTCGGCGCTGGGCTATTCGCAAGCGCTGGACGGCACTTGGGATGAATATGTCAGCGAGGTTGGGAACCGCAGATCATCGCGCACCAATATCCGCGATGCCACTGATTTCGTTGGCTGGTATGCGAACAAGACGCGTGAACGAAACGGCATTGCGCTGAGTGATGCGCGCAACCAGTATCTGGCCTATCATGACGGTCATACCGGTTTTCGGCGCGGGTCGTATAATTCCAAGCCGTGGCTGATTGGCGTCGCGGATCGCGTCGCGTCGCGCGCCGCGATGTATGACCAGCAGTTGCGGGCCTGCGGGCGACGTTGAGATGCGGCCTGCCTACTCAGGCAGGCCAGTTTTTCGCAACCATCGTCAGCACATCATAGAGCGCGACAACCTCGCCCTTGTCCTTGCTGATCTGACAATCCCAGCGCACTTCGCCATAATCCCCTTCTGCACGGGGGTTTATGTCCTTGCACGTCAGTTGCACGCCCAACTTGTCGCCAGGATAAACCGGGCTCAGGAAACGCAGATTGTCGATGCCGTAATTGGCCAGTACCGGCCCCGGATCGGGCTGCACGAACAGCCCTGCGGCAAAAGACACGATCAAGTAGCCATGTGCCACGCGCCCCTCGAAGAACGGGTTTGCGCGGGCGGCATCCTCATCCATATGGGCGTAGAAGGTGTCGCCGGTGAAGCCTGCGAAATGCTCGATATCCTCTAGCGTGATTTCGCGCTGTTCGGTCACAAGTTGGTCGCCGATGCGCAATTCGGCCAAGGACTTGCGGAACGGGTGCTTGCCTGCGCGCGTCTCGGCCCCGTCCAGCCAGCGCCCCGTAACTGCCGCCAACAGGCGCGGTGCGCCCTGAATGGCGGTGCGCTGCATGTAGTGGTGCAGACCGCGCATACCGCCCAGTTCCTCGCCCCCGCCAGCGCGCCCGGGCCCGCCATGCACCAGCATCGGCAAGGGAGAGCCGTGGCCGGTTGACGATTTGGCACTGTCACGGTTGCCGATCATGACGCGGCCATGAAAGGGGGCAAGGCCAAGCACCACCTCTTCGGCGACATCGGGCGCATTGGTGAACAGCGACGACACAAGCGAGCCTTTGCCCATCGCGGCCAGTTCCGACGCCTGCCCCAGATCATCATAGGGCATCAGCGTGGCGACAGGGCCAAAGGCTTCGACCTCATGAATGGCGCGCGCCTGCATCGGCTGATCGGCATAAAGCAACACGGGGTTCAGGAACGCACCTGTTTCGGGATCGCCTGTAGTGACGTGCACCGATTCAGGGTTGCCGAAGACGATCTCTGCCTCACTGGCAAGTGCTGCAATCGCGCGGCGCACATCTTCGCGCTGGTCAAGACTGGCCAGCGCACCCATGCGGGTGGTCTTGTCGCCGGGCAAGCCGACCGCCACTGCGTCCAGCTTGGCGCCCAGCGCCTCGCGCACTGCATCGGCCTGCGCGCGTGGGATGATGACGCGGCGAATGGCGGTGCATTTCTGGCCTGCCTTGGCCGTCACCTCGCGCACCACTTCGCTTATGAACAGGTCAAACTCGGGGGAGTCTGGCGTTGCATCGGGGCCAAGGATACAGGCGTTCAGGCTGTCCGCTTCCATCGTGAAACGGGTGGAATTGCCGATGATCGCGGGATGCGCGCGCAACATTTGCCCGGTTCTGGCCGATCCGGTAAAGGTGACGACATCCTGCCCTGTCACATGATCCAGCAGATCACCGACGCCGCCGCAGACAAGTTGCAGGCTGCCTTCGGGCAGCAGGCCTGTGTCGATGATCCGGCGCACCATCAATTCGGTCAGATAGGCGGTCTGGCTGGCGGGCTTCACAATCGCAGGCATGCCGGCCAGCAGATTGGGGGCGAGTTTTTCCAGCATTCCCCAGATGGGAAAGTTGAACGCGTTGATATGCACCGCAACCCCGCGCATGGGCGACAAGATGTGCTGCGCGGAAAAGCTGGAATCCTTGGACAAGGGTTCAACCACGCCATCGGTCAGCACGCGGGTGTTGGGCAACTCGCGCCGTGCCTTGGACGCGTAGTTCAAAAGCGTGCCAATGCCGCCCTCGATATCAATCTGCCCGTCTTTCGGCGTGGCCCCTGTGGCGAGGGACAGCGCATGAAACGCCTCTCTTTGCTCCATTAGCTTCAAGCCCAGCGCCTTGAGCATCAGCGCGCGTTCATGCAGCTTCATCGCGCGCAACGCCCCACCAGCGGCGCGCCCGTAGGCCAGTGCTTCGGCGAAATCCAGCGCGGTGGAATCGATCTCGGCGACCACCGCGCCTGTCGCGGCATCGCGCAAGGGCTTGGCGCTGCCACTGCCCGCGCGCCATGCGCCGCAGATATAGCTTTCCAGACGGGGGGGCTGTTTCACATCAAGCATCAGTCAACTTTCAATCCGTGTTCAGACAGGTGCGCCGCAACTGTCGCCTGCCACTCGGCCAGCATCTCGGCGTTGGGGCGGTGCCGCAGCCCAAGGCGCCGGTGCATCTCGAAGCGCTCCGAGTCCTTCGCGCCAAAGCCCAAGCTGACACGCGGGTGCCAATATTGGACCGAGGCGCGCACGCTTTCGGGGCTGGTCGCGACGATTTGCGCAAGGCCCTCGCGCCCGAGTTCTGCGTGGCGCACCTCAACCGGCAGGATCGCGCGAAACACCTCTGCCAGCGGCTGGTAGGACATGCGTGCAAATTCCTGCACCTGAATGACCGCCGCCGCCCCTTGCAGCACATTCATCACGACCGCATCGGCCCAGCCAGTGAACGGGTAGTGAAACACCGCCAGCCGCATATCGCCACCCTGCCGCGCTGCCCCAATATCCGCGTCGCGCCCCACCCGCGCGGCCCAAGGGTGTGTGCCCACATAGCGCGAGGTGTCGGCCCCGAATTCGGCCATGACCTTCAACACGCGGCCCGCATGATCGGCCTTTTCCAGCACGATCCGCGCGCTGGCGATGCGAGAGGTGATGCCGGGCGCATCATTGATGACATCGGCAAACCCGGCAGACGCCGCCAATTCGCTATCCACAAACGCCGCCATCAGGCGCAGGACCTCACCCCGGTAGCGCGGGGGCACATTACCGGGCGAGGTCAGCCGCCCGCCCTGTGCCAGATAATCTTCAATCGGCATCTCGCTCATGGCTGCATCCCCCTATTCATCATAGCTGATGACCAGCCGGTCACTCAGCGCAAGGCACTGGCATGTCAGCACGTAGCCTTGGCGCACCTCGTAATCCTCCAGCGCGTGGTTCACGGCCATTTCTGCCTCGCCCTCCAACACCTTGGCGCGGCAGGTCGAACAGACACCGGCCTTGCAGGCAAAAGGCGCATCAAGGCTGGCCCCAAGGGCGGCATCCAGTACCGAGGTGCCATCCAGCGGCAGGTCCATATTGCGGGTGGTGCCGTCCAGCGTGATGGTCAGCGCGCAGGTCTTGCCGCGCGACGCCTGCGCCTGCGCTTTCGCGCTTTGCGTCAACCGCCCCGGCTGGTTAGAGGCGAACAGCTCGAACTTGATCTGCCCCTCCTCCAACCCGTGATCGCGCAATGCACCCGCAATTGTCAGCATCATCGGCTCTGGCCCGCAGATAAAGGCCATATCCACTGATGCAGGGTCAATCCAATGGGTGAACAGCGCCGCCATTTTGTCCGCGTCTATCCGGCCCGTGAACAGCTCAATCTCCTGCGCGTCCTGTTCCAGCACATGAAGCACCGTCAGCCGGCCCAGATGCGTGTTTTTCAGGTCTTCCAGTTCTTCCCGGAACATGATCGAGCTGATTTGCCGGTTCGCATAGACCAGCGTAAAGCGCGCTTTCGGCTCTCTCGCCAGAACTGTGCGGATGATCGACAGTACCGGCGTAATGCCAGACCCACCCGCAAAGCCCAAGTAATGCCGCCCCTGATCGGGGGTCAGGGGCACATGGAAATTGCCCGCGGGCGGCATCGCTTCCAGCACATCCCCGGGGGCAAGGTTCTCATTGGCCCATGTGGAAAATGCGCCCCCGTCCACCCGCTTTATCCCCACCCGCAGGCTGCCATCATCCAGCCCCGAACAGATCGAGTAAGAGCGGCGTATCTCCTGCCCGTCAAAATCGCGGCGGAAGGTCAGGTATTGGCCCTGAACAAAGCGAAACGCCTCGGCCTCCGTGGGCTGCAACGTCACGATCACGGAGTCGCGCGTGTCGTGCTGCACTTCGGTCACTTGCAACGGGTGAAAACGGCTCATCTCTCGGCCCTCAGATACATTTGAAATAATCGAACGGTTCCAGACAGTCGCGGCACTGATAGGCGGCCTTGCACGGGGTTGACCCGAACTGGCTGACCTTTTGAGTTTGCTCTGACCCGCAGCGCGGGCAGGCCACGACCAATGCCGCCCCTGTCAGCCGGCTGATCCGGCCTGCAACAACGCCTTGCGCGCGTGTCCCGTCAATGGGCGGTGCGATGCCGTAAGCGCGCAGCTTCTCGCGCGCTGCGGGTGCCAGCCAGTCCGTCGTCCATGGCGGGTCAAGGCGGCGCTCCAGCCGCAGCTTGTCGACGCCTTGCGCGCGCAGGGCTTTCTCGATCTCGAAATTGATCACGGCGGTGGCGGGGCACCCCGAATAGGTGGGCGTCACCGTCACCACCAGAGTGTCGCCATCATAGGCCACCTCGCGCACGATCCCCAGATCGGTGACCGAGATGACAGGGATTTCGGGATCCGGCACCTTTGCTAGCCAGTCCCAGACCTGTGCCAATTCTACCATGTTGCATCCGGATAGGCACGTTGCAGCCATTGCATGGTCGCCAGCATATGGCCCAGATGTTCCGAATGCGTGCCCTGCTTGCCACCCTTGTGCATAAAGCTGTGATCGGGCGCTTTCAGCGTTGCCTCAGACAGAACCTCGGCCACCAATGCGTTCCATTGTGGCCGGATGCTATCGGGCGCGGCCATGATCCCGGCATCTGCCAATGCGCGGTCGGTGTCGTCACTCATCATCATCTCACCGGTGTAGGGCCACAGCCGGTCAAGGGCGGATTGCATCCGCGCATGGCTCTCAGGCGTGCCATCGCCCAGCCGGATAACCAGATCGGCCGACCGTTCCAGATGATAAGCAACTTCGCGGCCCGCCTTGGCCGCAATTGCGGCGATGCGCGGATCGCCGGACCCTTCCAGCGCTTTCAACATTGGCTGGTGCCACGCGTCAAACAGGAACTGGCGCATCAAGGTCTGGCCGAAATCACCATTCGGGCGCTCGACCAGCAGCAGGTTGCGAAAATCCCAGACATCGCGGCGAAAGGCCAGTGCATCCGCATCGCGCCCCTTACCCTCAACCTCCGCAGCCAGCCCCAGCCACATCTGCGTCTGCCCGATCAGGTCAAGCGCGACATTGGCCAATGCGATATCTTCTTCCAGCACAGGTGCGTGGCCGCACCATTCCGACACCCTGTGCCCCAGCACAAGCGTGCTGTCGCCCAAGCGGCACAGCCCCTCAAACAGGGCCACATCCAGATCCAGCGCCACGCTCATTACATTTTCCCCACTTCGTCGGGAATGTCGAAAAATGTCGGGTGCCGGTATACTTTCGCATTCGATGGCTCAAACAATGGCCCCTTATCTGACGGGCTCGACGCCGTGATCGCATTCGACGGCACCACCCAGATACTGACCCCTTCATTGCGCCGCGTATAGACATCGCGCGCATGTTTGACCGCCATTTCCGCATCGGGCGCGTGCAGACTGCCCACATGGCGATGGTTCAGCCCATGTTGGCCGCGAATGAAAATCTCCCACAAAGGCCACTCAGTGGACATGTCCATATCCTCATTTTCTTGCTAAAAATACTCTCGGGGTAGGCCGCAGGCCGTAGGGGGCGAAGCCCCCTGATCGAGAGGGTTATTCTGCCGCAACCTGTATCGCAGCCTGTTTTTGCGCATGCGCCATCAACCCGTCACGGAACCACGCGCCATCATCCCATGCCTTTTGCCGCGCCTCGATCCGCTCGGCATTGCAGGGACCGTTGCCCTTGATGACCTCGAAAAACTCTGCCCAGTCGGGTTCCGAGAAATCATAGCCGCCCTTCTCTGCGTTCCATTGCACCGCAGGGTCGGGCACGGTCAGCCCCAGATACTCGGCTTGTGGCACGGTCTGGTCAACGAATTTCTGGCGCAATTCGTCATTGGTGTTCATCTTGATCTTCCATGCCATGCTTTGCGCGGAATGGACTGAGTCCTTGTCGGACGGGCCGAACATCATCAGGCTTGGATACCAAAACCGGTTCAGCGCATCTTGCGCCATCGCCTTTTGCGCGGGCGTGCCTTGGGCCATTTTCATCATGATGTCATAGCCTTGGCGCTGGTGGAAACTTTCTTCCTTGCAGATGCGGACCATCGCGCGGGCATAGGGGCCAAAGCTGGTGCGTTGCAGGGGCACCTGATTCATGATCGCAGCCCCATCGACCAGCCAGCCGACCGCGCCCATATCGGCCCAAGTCAGGGTCGGATAATTGAAAATGGAAGAGTATTTCATTTTGCCCGACAAAAGCGCCTCGGTCATCTCGTCGCGCGAAATGCCCAATGTCTCTGCCGCGCAATACAGATACAGCCCATGTCCTGCCTCGTCCTGCACCTTGGCCAGCAGAATGGCCTTACGCTCCAGCGTGGGGGCGCGGGTGATCCAGTTGCCTTCGGGCAATTGGCCAACAATTTCGGAATGGGCATGCTGGCCGATCTGGCGGATCAGCGTTTTGCGATAGCCTTCGGGCATCCAGTCTTTCGGCTCGATCTTCTCGCCCGCGTCAATGCGTGCCTGAAAGGCGGCAAGCTGTTCGGGGTCGTCATTACTCGCTTCGGATTTTACCATCTGTGCATACATGACAGGACTCCTTGGTCAGACTCGTTCCAGTATCAGGGCGACACCTTGGCCCACACCCACGCACATGGTGCACAGTGCGTAGCGCCCACCCCGTCGGTGCAATTCCCACATGGCGGCTGTCACCAGCCGCGCGCCGGATGCGCCCAGCGGATGGCCCATCGCAATTGCGCCGCCATTGGGGTTCACATAAGGGGCATCGTCGGGCAGGCCAAGATCGCGCAGCACGGCCAGTGCCTGCGCGGCAAACGCCTCGTTCAGCTCGATCAGGTCCATATCGCCGATGGTCAGCCCTGCAAGCGCCAGTGCCTTGCGCACGGCTGGCACAGGGCCAATGCCCATCACGCGCGGGGCAACCCCGGCGGCGGCCATCGCCACGACACGGGCGCGGGGTGTCAGGCCTTGCGCGCGGGCCATGTCTTCAGAGGCCAGCAGCAGGGCCGCCGCGCCATCATTAACACCGCTGGCATTGCCAGCCGTGACGCTCAAATCTTGCCCATTGATCCCGCGCAGTTTGGCCAGCGTGTCAGGCGTGGTGTCGGGGCGGGGGTGTTCGTCACGCGCGATAACCAGAGGATCGCGCTTGCGTTGCGGCACTTCAACGTTGCAAATCTCGTCTGCGAAGCATCCGTTTTCCTGCGCCTGTGCCCAGCGCGTTTGCGAACGGTGCGCAAAAGCGTCCTGATCGGCGCGTGACACATTCCAATCCGCAGCGACATTGTCGGCGGTCTGGGGCATGGAGTCAGTGCCATATTGCGCTTTCATCTGCGGGTTCACAAACCGCCAGCCGATGGTTGTGTCATAGACAGCATTGGCCCGCGAAAAGGCGGCATCGGCCTTGGGCATCACAAAGGGCGCGCGGCTCATGCTTTCCACGCCGCCCGCCAGCATCAGCCCGCAATCGCCCGCGCGGATGGCCCGCGCGGCCATGCCGACCGCATCCAGACCCGAAGCACACAGGCGGTTCACCGTGATCCCCGGCACATCGACGGGCAATCCCGCCAAAAGCGAAGCCATGCGCGCGACATTGCGGTTATCTTCGCCCGCCTGATTGGCGCAGCCATAGATCACGTCTTCGACCAGCGCCCAATCAAGCCCGGAGTGCCGCGCCATCAATGCGCGCAATGGAATCGCCGCCAGATCATCGGCGCGGATGGACGCGAGTGCGCCCCCATAGCGCCCGATCGGGGTGCGCTGTGCGTCACATATAAAGGCGTGCGGCAAACCTGCTCCTCCCAAAGCGCGGACGGGTATTACCGACCGGTTGGTCATATATTACGCCTGATATGTCACATTTCAAAGCTAAACTTTCATAAATTTGTGACGCTTTGTGCGGCAGGCCATGGAAAATATATATTTTTCAGATATTAACGCTTCTGCACAACAGATCGTAACGGCTGACCCCTTCTGGATTAAGTGTCTCTAACAACCCGTCCGCACCTTGAAAACACGCCGCAACATGCGAATCAGCCGCATCACTCAGGGCCAGATAGGCTTGGGCAAATTGTTTGCGGGCGCGCTGACCGGCCCAACCGGGCGGTAGGGCCGCGCTGGGCAAGCGGGGGTCGCGCAGGATGATCTGGCGGAACGCATGGACCAGCAAGACACGTGCTTGCAGTGCGTCAGGCGGGGGAAGTTGGCCTATCTGTTCGACCTGCGCCGCCAGTGTCAGAAAACCCTCATACTCCTGCCCCAACGCGTCCAGATCCCAGAGCGTTGCGCCCAAACCCGGTAATTGGTCCTGCGCCCCGTCGATGGGCGCAGTCAGGGCAAGCGCGCCGTCGGGCACAGGCCCACGCGCAGGCCCAAAGGCGCAGAGGTCATTCAGCGCAACATACCCATGCAGGTCCATCGCTGCGATCTGCGTGGCGGCAGCGCCTTGTGCGAAGAACAAANCCCGCCACGGCAGGTCATCGGCAGGCCCGTAAATGATGTCCGCCGCCTGTCTGTATTCCGCGCGCGCAGCATCGGTCAGGCGGTAGAAACTGCGCCGCCCCTTGCGCAGCCCGATCAGTTGCTCGGCGCTGACAAGGCGAGATACGGCCGTGCGGATCAGGGTTTCACTGATCCCGAAGGGCGCGCAGAATTCGATCAGATTGCCGATCCAGACTTCGCCACCGCGCGGGGCGATGACATCGCCAAACACAGTGACAATGAAACTGCCCGCACGAATGGGCTGTGGCAGCGTCAGGTCAGAAAATGTCGCAGCGCCCATGTCTGTCCTTGCGCCAATCGCCCCAATCGCCCGCCACTGTGCCCGCAGCCGCCGCTATGTGCAACTGCGCCTTGCGAATCAATCCTTGCAATGCGGCACCGCGACAGTCCAATCTGTACGGCATGTGAAACCCTGTTTCCAAGGCTGGAAGAACCGCGCAGGCTGCAAAACAAACAAAATCAACCGCTCGGTCGAAAAAACAGTAGCATGAGAGGGAGTCTTGTGCTTTCACATAGATCGTTGCGGATGCAACATTATCTTANGGGAGGAGATTGTAATGGAACGCAGACCGCTTTTAGGGCTGATGGGAGGCGCCGCAATAGGTGCTCTTGGCCTTGGATTGAGCAGCAGCGCGGCGCTGGCCCAAGAGGTCACATTGACGCTACACCATTTTCTGGCAGCACAGGCCAATGTGCCAACGCATATTCTGGATGTCTGGGCCGATCGCGTCGAGGAGGACAGCGAAGGCCGCATCAAGGTGGACCGCTACCCATCCATGCAACTGGGCGGCACACCGGGCGAGTTGTACGATCAGGCCGTATCAGGCAGCGCCGATGTGATCTGGACCGTTGTGGGCCTGACACCGGGGCGTTTCCCCAGCACGGAAGTATTCGAGTTGCCCTTCATGGTGACAGATGCCCGCGCTGCATCGCACGCCTATTGGAAAATGTTCGAAGAATCGATGCAGGAAGAATTCGCCGATGTGAAGATGCTGGCGACATGGGTGCATGGGCCGGGGGTCATTCACACCGAAGACCCTGTGGCGCAACCCTCGGACCTGCGCGGAATGCAGTTGCGCGGCCCGTCGCGGCTGACGGTGCAACTGCTGGAAGCACTGGGCGCCACACCTGTCGGCATGCCGATTGCACAAACCCCTGAATCGCTGTCACGCGGTGTCATCAACGGGGCAGTTATGCCGTGGGAAGTGACCCCATCGCTGCGCATTCCCGAACTGGTCGAGAACCACACAGAGTTTGAAGGCGAGATGCTCTATACGGTCACCTTCGTTCTGGCGATGCATCAGCCCACCTATGACGCGCTGCCTGATGACCTGAAAGAGGTGATCGATTCCAATTCCGGTTTGGAATTCTCGATCTTCGCAGGCGGAACGCAGCAGGATTACGACGCACCGGGCCGCGAGATGGCCGAGGATATGGGCAATAACATCATCACCATTTCCGCCGATGAAGCGGAAGAATGGAAGGTGCTGGCCGAACCCATCTATGACCGCTGGATCGCGGATATGGAAGGGCGCGGCAAGGATGGTCAGGCCCTGATCGACCGCGCACGCGAGTTGATGGCCGAATACGAGGCCGCGGACTAACCAGACACGCAGTCGAGGGGCGGCCAATAAACGGGGCCGCCCTGTTCCACGCAGGGCTGCAAGGATATGACCAACATGCATTCAGTCATGATGACAGTGTCGCGGGGTCTGGCGATGGTCGGGGGCATTGTGCTGTCGGCGCTGATTCTGATGACCTGCGTTTCCATTCTTGGCAGACATGCCAGCGCTGCGCTGAATTCCGATATGGTCCAGACTCTGGCCCCCGGCGTTGCGGCATGGATGTTGGGGTTGGGCCTTGGGCCGATCTATGGCGATTATGAACTGACGGAATTGGGCATGGGTTTTGCGGTATTTTGCTTTCTGCCACTGTGCCAGATCACGTCAGGGCATGCGCGCGTCGATATTTTCACATCTTTTCTGCACGACACAACAAACCGGTGGCTGCGCCTGATTATCGAGGTGATCTTTCTTGGCGCGATTGCACTGATTGCGTGGCGGCTGTCGATTGGCATGTCCAGCCGGATGCGCACCGGCCAGACGACCTATTTGCTGGAATGGCCGGTCTGGTGGCCCTATGCCGCCTGCATGGTTGCGGCCTCTGCGGCGGTGATTGTTGCGCTGTATATGGTGTATGTTCGCATGCTTGAGGCCGTGACCGGCGCGGACATTATCGGCGAAGGCGGGGAGAGCGAACATTGAGCGCGATGACCATCGGGTTGCTGTCCTTTCCGGCCCTGCTGACCCTGATCTTTCTGCGCGTGCCCATTGGGCTGGCCATGTTCCTTGCGGGGCTGGTCGGGCTGGTGCTGGTAACAGGCAGCACGAACATGCCGTTTTCGCGCCTGCAAACCGAAACCTTTACTACCTTTGCCAGCTATTCGCTGTCGATCATCCCGATGTTCCTGTTGATGGGCCATTTCGCCACATTGGGCGGCATGTCTCAGGCGTTGTTCAAGGCTGCCGAGGGGTTTCTGGGCCACCGCAAGGGTGGCGTGGCGATGGCGGCGATTGGCTCCAGCGCGGGGTTTGGCGCAATCTGTGGGTCTTCGCTGGCGACAGCGGCCACAATGGGGCGCGTGGCGCTGCCTGAACTGAAACGCTACGGCTATGCGGGCGGGTTTTCCACAGCAACGCTGGCGGCGGGCGGCACGCTGGGCATTTTGATCCCGCCCTCGGTCGTGCTGGTGATTTATGCGATCCTGACCGAGCAGAACATCGCCAAGCTGTTCTTGGCCGCCTTTATTCCCGGTATCATGGCGGCGCTGGGCTATGTGGTTGTGATCTCCATATATGTGCGGGTGAACCCCGATTCAGCAGGCACGCGCCCGCGCGTCGCCTATGGCGAGCGGTTCCGCGCGCTGGTCAAGGTCTGGCCGGTGATGGTGGTGTTCGGGCTGGTTGTGGGCGGCATTTATGCAGGCTGGTTCACACCGACTGAAGGGGCCGCTGTTGGGGCGTTTGGCACCGGCTTGATTGCATGGGTCAATGGCGGACTGACCCGCAAGACGCTGGCCGAAAGTTTTTATGTGACAGCGCGCTCCAGCGCGATGATCTTTTTCATCATCTTTGGCGCGGCGTTTTATAACGGGTTTCTGGCGTTGACGCAGGTGCCGCAAAGCATTGCCGCATGGGTCGGCGGCTCTGGTTTCAGCCCGATTATGGTGCTGGTCCTGATCTTGTGTTTCTATCTGATCCTTGGGTGCGTGATGGACAGCCTGTCCATGATCCTGCTGACGATCCCGATTTTCTGGCCCATTATGATGGAGCTGGATTTCAACTTCGTCACCATGGCCGATCTACACGCCGCGCGCGCGCGCGAGGCATTCCGCGCCGGGGTCGAGGTTGCGCCAGAAATGCTGCGAAGTATCGAGGCCGCCCTTGGCGCAGGTGCAGAGTTGACGCGCGAGCAGATTCAGGCGCTTGGCTTGCGCCGCGTGAATGAACTGGCGCTGGAGCGTGCAAATATCGAGATGACCGCCATCTGGTTCGGCATTCTGGTGCTGATTGTGGTCGAGGTGGGCCTGATCACGCCACCTGTGGGCATGAACCTGTTTGTCATCAACGCGATGGACCCAAAGACCAAGATCACGGACACGTACCGCGCTGTCATGCCCTTTGTTGCCTCTGATCTGATCCGGGTGGTTGTACTGGTCGCGTTTCCCGCAATCACGCTGTTCCTGATCTCGGTGTAACACGCAACCAGACTGCGGTTCATATTGAAGGGCTGCGCGGCGCGGTCTGATGTTAGAAAATGTAAATTCGGAAAATGGCCCCTAAGCGGCCACATTTCTGCCTTCACTGCCAAGCAATCTGACCTTGTTAACCACTTGGAGTGATGAGCCGATGTTCCAATTCTTTTCTGACGCCAGCGCCAGCAAAAGCAGAGATGCCGCACTGCCATTCTTGTCACGTGGCAAGGCCAATGCGATACCGGCCGATACGCGCGTGAATTCGCGGATTGATCTGCTGTCAGAAAGTCTGGGCGCACGTCTGCCAGAGCGTGGCTATTTCAAACACTGACCTGCAATTCCGGCAGTTCCAGCGCGCCCATAAGGTCGCGCAATTCCTGCCGGGCTGCGATATGCGACATCGTCATGGACTCGGTCCCCAGATCGCGCAGGTCCATCAGTGTCAGGCCCTTGGGGAACAATTCCCGAAACACGACGCGTTCACTGAAACCTGGTGCAAGCCGGAACCCGATACGCCGTGACAACACCTCCAGCGCATCGCCCACCTTGCGCTTGTTATGCATCGCCGTGGTCCCCATCCGGTTGCGCAACACCACCCAGTTCAAAGGTCGTAGCCCTGCCTGTGCGCGGGTCTGGCGCGCCTTCCAGACCATTTCGGAATAGATCGAGGGGGATAAAACCTCGCCGGTTTCGGGGTCTGTGCGCGCAAGCAAATCGAAATCAATAAAACTGTCATTGATCGGGGTTATCAGGGTATCGGCCACCGAATGCGCGAACTGGCTGAGCCGTGTGTAGGAGCCGGGGCAATCAATGATGATGTAGTCGCAATCCGCACTCAGCGCTTCCAGTGCCGCGCTCATGCGGGCGTCATGTAGTTGTGGCCCGTCGGGCAAGTCGAAATCCGCGACATCGGGCAAGGGCTGAAATCGCGGGCTGGGCAGATCGACGCCCGAGCGCTTAGCCCAGTTGTGCCGGTTCTCGATATAGCGCCCGAAACTGAGCTGGCGCAGGTCCAGATCCATCGCGCCGACACGCTGGCCCATGCGCGCCAGTGCAACCGACACATGCATCGAAACAGTTGATTTTCCACTGCCGCCTTTTTCATTGCCGACTACGATGATATGCGCCATCGCGAATGCCCCGCTAAATTTCCAGACTATGCCTGCGTCCGTCTAGGCTGGCAGCAACGCGGATACAAGCATTCTCATCCATGCGGCCAAAGCTTTGTCGCAAAACAAAAAAGGCGCGGTTTCCCGCGCCTTTCCAAACTGTCATGCGGGTTGGTTTCAGAAACCAAGACCGGCATATTTGTTCTTGAACTTCGACACGCGGCCACCGGTGTCCAGCAGACGGCTGCTGCCGCCATTCCAGGCAGGGTGCACGCTTGGATCGACATCTAGCGACAGGGTGTCGCCTTCGGCGCCCCATGTCGATTTCATCTGAACGATGGTGCCATCGGTCATCTTGACGTTGATCAGGTGGTATTCGGGATGAGTTTCGGATTTCATGGCTGCGCTCCTCAGGCTTTCGCGTCAAGCGGGCGGTAGTTGGTCTTTTCGACGATGCGGGCAGATTTACCGCGACGATCGCGCAGGTAATACAGTTTCGCACGACGCACACGGCCACGACGTACCACTGCAATGCTGTCGATATTGGTCGAATACAGCGGGAATACGCGTTCCACACCTTCGCCGAACGAGATTTTGCGCACGGTGAAGGAGGCTGCGATGCCCGCGCCGCCCTTGCGCGCGATGCACACGCCTTCGAAGTTCTGCACCCGCGAGCGCGTGCCCTCGGTCACTTTGTAGCCAACGCGGATGGTGTCGCCCGCCTTGAAATCGGGAATGTCTTTGCCAAGCTCAGCAATCTGCTCGGCTTCTATCTGTGCGATCAGGTTCATCGCAAATCCTCTCATATACACACGGTTTTTCCGTGTCGGTGATGCTGGCCAAGAGCTCTGGTCTTCGACCGGGTCCATCGAAATGCCCGCCAGAGATAGGTCACGCTTGTCTTCTTGTAGCGCCCGATGCCTGATCCTGATGAAGCTGTCAGGTATGGCAACAGGCGATGGCCTTGGCCGAATCTCGCCCAAGGGTCGCGATCTCATACGGCGCGCGACGCGTTGGGTCAAGGTTTTTGGACGTTAAACCCCCGCAACACGGATGCGTTGCGGGGGCTTCAAATTCACNGATNGCCGGTTCAGGCCATTGCGGCCTTCGCCTTGGCTACAATCTGGCCAAAGGCATCGGGCTCGTGCACTGCGAGATCGGCGAGAACCTTGCGGTCCACTTCGATACCAGCCAGCCCCAGCGCGTTGATGAAACGCGAATAGGTCAGGGCGGGATCGATCTCGCGGACTGCGGCGTTGATACGCTGAATCCACAGGGCGCGGAAGTTCCGCTTGCGAACCTTGCGGTCGCGGGTGGCATATTGGTTGGCTTTGTCCACAGCCTGCGTCGCAGTGCGGAAATTGCGCGAACGCGCGCCGTAATAGCCTTTGGCGGCCTTTACGACCTTGCGATGACGGGCGTGGGTGACTTTGCCGGACGTTACACGTGACATGACAGCTGCTCCTTAGCGATCGTAGGGCATATATTTCTTGACGATGCGCGAATCCTGATCGGACAGGATTGTGTTGCCGCGCGCGTCGCGAATGAATTTCTTGGTCCGCTTGATCATGCCGTGGCGTTTGCCTGCCTGACCTGCCTTGACCTTGCCTGTGGCTGTCATGGAGAAGCGCTTCTTGGCGCCGGATTTGGTCTTCATCTTGGGCATTTCCGTCTCCTTTCGGTGGAGGGTGGTTGATGCGACTCGGCATGCCTCTCGGCCGGCCGCATTCTACTTAGAGCGCGCCGCTTAGCGCAGAACCAAGCGCTGTGCAAGAGCGCCGCCTAGAAAAGCGCGGCAACGCGTGCAACAAACTGGGTTGTCAGAGTCGGAATTTCGGCAATGCGGAACATGCCTTCGGGGCGATCATAGGCGACGAAGGCAATCAGAAGAATGCTCAGGATCAANAGCGACGATGCAAAGACGGGCTTGTGGCCATGCGTCCACGCACTGACGAAACTGACAAAAGCCAGCGGCAACAGGAAAATGCCGGCTAGAAAAAGAGTTTCATGATCCATAATGCACCGAGTTCTTAAAGCGCCAGCTTACTCGGGCTCTCCTGTCATGATCAAGTGCTCAGCGCAGGGGGCGACGCGTAAAATATTGGTTGTGCCCGGCTGGTTGAACGGAATGCCTGCGGTGACAAGGATTTGGTCCTTCTCGGTGGCGAAACCGTATTTGCGCGCAACACGCACGGCGTTGATGACCGCCTTTTTGAAACGCTCGACATCGCCGGTGATGGTTTCACAATGCACCCCCCAGACCAGCGCAAGGCGGCGCGCAACCGGCTGGATGGGCGTGATGGCGATGATGGGCACATGCGGGCGCTCGCGCGCGACCAGATTGGCGGTGGTGCCCGATTCCGTGAAACAGCAGATCGCGGCGATATCGGTTTTCTCGGCCAGTTCACGCGCGGCGGCGACCATACCATCGGCGATGGTGTAATGGTTGACCTTGCGCGAGCTGTCGATGATTTCGATATATGTCGGATCGCTCTCGACCTCGATGGCGACATTGTTCATCGTGGTGACAGCCTCGATCGGGTATTGCCCGGCGGCGGATTCAGCGGACAGCATGATCGCGTCTGCCCCCTCGTAAATGGCCGTCGCTACGTCCGAGACTTCGGCGCGGGTGGGCATCGGGCTTTCGATCATGGATTCCAGCATCTGCGTGGCCACGATCACGGGTTTGGCTGCCGCGCGCGTTCGGCGCACCAGTCGTTTCTGAATGGGCGGTACGTTCTGCACCGGCAGTTCCACCCCCAGATCACCGCGTGCGACCATGATTCCGTCTGACACCGCCAGAATTTCCTCAAACGCCTTAACCGCCGCGGGTTTCTCGATCTTGGAAATGATTGCCGCACGGCCTTGGATCAGCTCGCGGGCCTCTGTCACATCGGATGCGCGCTGCACGAAGGACAGGGCCAGCCAGTCGACACCCAGACGGCAGACAAATTCCAGATCGTTCCGGTCTTTCTCGGACAGGGCCGCGAGCGGCAGAACAACGCCGGGCACATTCACGCCCTTGCGGTTGGAAATGGTGCCGCCCACAGTCACGGTGCAATCCGCGAAATCAGGGCCGCAGGTATTCACACGCAGCCGGATTTTGCCGTCATTGACCAACAGGTCTTCGCCCGGCTCCAGCGCCTTGAAGATTTCAGGATGTGGCAAGTTCACGCGCGTGGCGTCGCCATCTGCCTCATCCAGGTCAAGCCGGAAAGATTGCCCTTCTTCCAGTTCGACCGACGGTTCGGAAAAGGTTCCGACACGCAGCTTCGGCCCTTGCAGATCGGCCAGAATGGCAATCGGGCGGCCAAGATCAACCTCGATCTGGCGAATGATGGCGTGGCGTGCCGCGATTTCGTCATGGGTGCCATGACTCATGTTCAGTCGAAAGACATCGGCACCTGCCTCGAACAATGCGCGGATCATTTCATAGCTGGACGAGGACGGGCCGAGCGTGGCCACGATCTTGATCATGCGATGACGACGCAATGGAGAGGTCATATAGTATCCTTTCTGTCGGCGCAGCGCCGTGTGTCTGAGTCAGCTTACGCAGGGTTTATGACAGGAAGCCGGAAAACCGAAGCCGTTAGCGCAAACAACTATCAGGTCCGGCACGTTTTGCAAGTCTCGTCAGGCTTGACGAAGGTGCGGCGCAAGCGCAGGTTACATGTAACGCACCGGAGTATGAAATATGGATAAACAGACCCGCACAGAACTGGAAGCCGCCGCTTTTCGGACATTGATGGATCACCTGATGCACAAACGCCCCGATGTCCAGAATATCGACATGATGAACTTGACCGGCTTTTGCCGCAACTGCCTGTCGCGCTGGTATATGGAAGCCGCGAATGCGCGCGGAATCGACATGGACAAAGAGGCGGCGCGCGAGATCGTTTACGGCATGCCCTATGCGGAATGGCGCGACAAATACCAGACCGAGGCAAGCCCCGACAAGCAGGCCGCATTTGAGAAGTCCTTCGCTGAAAACGTCAGCAATCAAAAGCCATAGCAGATGAAATCCGCCGATCAGCTTGCGACCTTTGTGCAGGATGGCTTTCGCGCGGGTCACAGCGCCCAAGACCTGCGCGCCGCGCTGGCGGCTGCGGGCTGGTCGGACCCCGAGATTGACAATGCATTGGCCGGATGGGCAGATCATGGCTTGCGCCTGCCGGTGCCACGCCCGCGCCCCTCTGTCAGCGCGGCCGAGGCGGCGACATATGCGTTGCTGTTTTTTGCCCTGCTGTCTGTCACTTGGAATGTGGTGGCGCTGGCCTTCTGGCTTGTAGAGATATGGGTGCCCGAGGCAGATGGCAGCACTGGCTATGGGACCGCGCGGTCAATGCGCTGGTCGATTGCGGTGCTTGTGGTGATCTTGCCACTGTTCTTGTGGTTGCAGGCGCGCACGGATCGTGACGCGCGCGCCAATCCGGGGCAGCTTCGGTCGCCGACGCGCAAGAAGTTTGGGGCTGTTACTGTGTTTCTTGCGGCGCTTGTGTTGGTGGCTGATGCGATTGCGGTGGTCTTCGCGTTTCTGAATGGCGACATGACGCTGCAATTCCTGATCAAGGCCGCGATTGTGGCGCTGGTGGCGGGGCTGGTCATCGCTTGGTTTCGCAGCTTTCTGGCGGAAGGCTGACATGCGCGCCCCCGCTCTGGTCCTTGTCCTGTTCAGCCTTGCCGTGGTGGTTGGCGCTGTCGTGACCATTGGCGGGCCGGAACAGGCCCGCGCTGAACGGCGCGATGCACAGCGCATGACTGACCTTAACGCACTCGGTCGGCATGTGTCCTGTCTGCTGGATCAGGAACTGGACCTTGATGATACATCGGATATCTGCCCACCACCCCCGCGCGTGACCGACCCAAAAACGGATACGCCCTATCAGATCACCCGCACGGCACCTGATATTGTGCGTGTTTGTGCGGAGTTTGAGCGGCCGGCCCACACCGATACTTTGGCCTACCGCGCCGATTTTGACCGCGACGCGGGCTGCCTGATCCTGCGGCGCACAGAAAGCCGGATACGGGGCTGATAGACCCCAGCGCGCGGGGCCTTTCAGCGTGCCAGCCGTGCCCAGCGGGGCGATTATGTTGACTCAGATTTTGTTTCGCATCACAGTTGTGTGAATATTTTCAGTATGAATGTTCAAATGGAACTGGGTTTTTTGTATTTTCTGCTCGGTGCGGGTGCCTTGCTTGCGTTCAGCGATTTCCTAGTCTCCTCTAGTTCGACGGCTGACACAGGCACCGGAACGTCACCCCCAGACGATGAGGACACATCTGAGGAGCGCGTGATCTTTGGCACCGAAGATGACGACTATCTGGTCAGTCAGGGTGGCGAAACCGTGTTTGGCATTGGCGGCGATGATGTTCTGATCACTTACGGCGACAGCATACTTTTGGGCGGCGACGGGAATGATGAGCTTGTCTCTGTCGGCGGTGGTGCAGTGCTTAACGGGGGCGAGGGTGAAGATACCTTCGTGATCAAACTGCTGCCATTGGGTGCCAATTTCGATTTGCTCGGCAGTAATGGCCAACCCGTTGCACCCACAGTTATCGAGGATTTCAACCCTGACGAGGATCGTCTGGTCCTTGACCTGCGCGACAGTAGTTTTCCGATGTTCGGTNATGACACGGTGCTGTTGACTGGCGTGCCTGCCCCCGATGGCGAAGGGCTGATGATCCAGATCAACGGGGTCAACGTCGTGCAACTGTCCAGCTATGGCAGCGACGACATGCAGGGCGCGCTGGAATATCTGGTCAACGATTTCGATGCGTTAGAGGTTGTGGGGGCGGCGCTAATTTTTCCTGAAACACCCCCTGCCATGCCGTTTGGGGTTGAAGTGCAGCAATTGCCCGCAACGCCGGATCAAATCTGGGGCGAACAGAGGTTCATTGTCACTGATGACTATGCAGGCGGTGGAGAGCTGAATGACTTTTTCGGGCTCAACCCGGTTCTTGATCTGTCGCAGTTCAGCGGGAATGCCGTGATCATGACAGATGAACAAGGCATCATGACGCTGCAAGTATCCGGCACGGAGTTGGAGCCGACGGTCCTGACCAAGATCAACAGTATCATTCTTGGTCCGGGCGAGAACGCGATTCATGTATCCGGTATCGGGCTTCATGTGACCGCGACCGAAGGGACCAACAGCATAAGCAACTGGCGCGGATCGCTTGATCTGACGCTGGACGGGGGCACAAATTCGATCTCGATGTTTGATGATGGCATCGTCCGGGCGCAGATTTCAGGGGGTGACAATGAATTCACCAACAGTGATGGCATCACGTCCTTTATTACACTGGCCGAAGGGGCAACGGGCAACTCCTCTGTCGTTGGCGGGAGTACTGTGCTTCGGTTCATGGGCGATACGCCCGGCCTGACTGTCACGCTGACGGAAGATGGCGGGGCGGTTGCAGCATGGGCGGGCGGGGCGCTTGACGTGGAACGCGTTGGCATGCTGAAAGTCGGGAACGGCGCCACAGTCGATGCTTCGGCCCGCGATCCATCCTTGTTGCCCGCGACACCCCTCATATCCGAAGGCCCGGGCTCTACTGTGATTGGTAGTGCCGGACCTGACTTTATGTCTGGCCAAGGCAGTTTCTTTGGCGGAGATGGTGATGATGCGATAGAGGTCGATGTCTGGCGTGATGGTGGCGCGCATGTTGATGGCGGCGCGGGAGATGACGTAATCGGTGTCTTGCTGACGAATCCCGGATCAGGAGATGTCGTCCTGACAGGTGGCGAGGGGCGAGATGAATTTGTGATTACGGTCGATTATCCGTTATGGACAGGCGTGGACAGCGTGGTGCGCATTACCGATCTGGAAGATGATGAGCGGATTCAGGTCTATGTAGACGCATTCTTTGCAACGCCCGACATGCCACAGATACCCTTAACAGTCATCGAAGATGCAGAAGCGAATGAAGTGCGCATTTTGCTAGACGACCGACCCTTCATCATTCTCGAAAACCGCGCGACACTTGCGGCCGGTGCATTGACCGTTCGTGATGTTTCGGGCGATTAAACCCAGCTATACGGACGAAAACCCGCCGCTGCATCAGATCACGGCCTTGCGCGCAGGTTTCTTGAAGGCAGTACCAGCAACCGATATCGTGGAGCGGCGACGCGGTTCAGTGGGCCAGTGGCACGCTCAGTACAAGCGCCGCCTCTTGCTTTTGCCATATTATGTCATGGATATTCGCATCTTTGGGCGCGTATCCAAGCGGCGCGCGCATCAAGACATGGCGTAGCATTTCCGGGTCAAACCCGGTGCAGGCCGCATGCAGGTCTTTGAGAAGCCTCTGAAGGTCTGCGGGCGGCATCACAAGTTCCGATGCGGTCATGATGCGCGGGTGTTCTGTGCCTTTGGGGGAATTGCTGATCAGCAACTCCTCATAAAGCTTTTCGCCGGATTGCAGGCCTGTGATCCGGATCGCAATATCTTGAACTGTGCCTTCGGGATGGCCGTTCTCGTCAAGCATGTAGGGGGCCAGCCCATGAAGCCTGATCATTGATTTTGCGAGGTCGAGGATACGGACAGGCTCGCCCATATCAAGAACAAAGACATCCCCGCCGCGGGCCATGGCACCTGCCTGAATGACCAGTTGCGCGGCTTCGGGAATGGTCATGAAGTATCGTGTGACATCCCGATGGGTCACAGTGACCGGACCACCGCGCTCGATCTGCTCTCGAAATCTGGGAATGACAGAGCCGGACGACCCAAGCACATTCCCAAAACGAACCATCGAGAAAACGGTCCCACCTTGGTTCTCTTGTGCCAGACCCTGACAGATCAGTTCCGCAACGCGCTTGCTGGCACCCATGATATTGGTGGGGCGCACAGTCTTGTCGGTGGAGATCAGTATGAAGTTTTCCACACCACATTCCGCAGAGGCCTCTGCGATGACTTGCGTGCCGAAAACATTGTTGTGAATGCCCTCGATATTGTTGTGCTCAACGATCGCAACATGCTTGTACGCGGCTGCATGATACACTGTCTGCACGCCAAATCGGCGCAGGATCGCCCGCATTCGCCTTGGGTTTTGCACCGAGCCCAAAACAGGCACCAGCACGGCGGCCGCCTCGCCCCATGTGTCGCGCAAGTCCGTCACCACTTTGTAAAGTGCGATTTCCGACACATCGAGCAAGATCAGCGCCTTGGGGTTCTGCGTCATGATCTGTCGGCAAAGCTCTGCCCCGATCGAGCCGCCCGCACCGGTTACCAACACGGATTTGCCTGCCAAAGTGCGCTCCATCAGCGTTTTGCTGGCAGGAACAGGATCACGCCCCAAGAGTTCCTCCGGCATGACAGGTCTTAGGTCTGTCAGCTGCGCACGTCCGGACACCACATCGCCGATACTGGGGATTGTCTTGACCTCTACGCCAAGCGTTTCAAGGCGCGCAACGATATGCCGCCGCCGTACCCGGCTTAGGCTTGGCAGGGCCAGCAGAACCTCTCGTACGTGGTATTTGGCGATCAGGGATCGAAGGTCCACGGACGGATAGACCCGCACGCCATTGATGGTTGTTCCGTGCAGACGCGCGTCATCATCCACCAAGGCTACTGGCAAATATTCAACGCTCAAATATAGGGCTGCAACCAACTGCTGTCCGGCTTTTCCTGCACCATAGATAATTACAGGTGTTGATTTCCGAAGTCCCGGCGCACGCAAGATCGCGCGCGCCCAGAACCGTATGCCACTTACAGCAAGGATAACTGTCATGGCATGTATCATGATGACAGACGGATGTACGGGGACACCGAGTGCAAGTGTTGCAGCCAGCATAACCCCGGCCCCAGCAAATGCGCCAGCCATGACACTGCGAATCGCTTTGCCGGTAATATAGCGCAGGACCGCCCGGTAGAGGCCAAATTTTTGGAAAATGAACACGGTGACCGCTAGCGAAGGAAGGAAAACAGCCCATGTCTGAATATCCCCCAGTTGCGCCGGAGGCGTGCCACTCAGCAGCACCGCCACTACGAAAGATGCTGTGATAAGGCAGATATCAATACAGATATGGATATTGCGTTTTTCAGTTCGGGCAAGCCGGTCTGGCAGAGAAGTTACCCCGCGCAGCCATATGCTGCGCGCGAATTTACGCCACCGTCGCATTCGATTTAATGAAGGTCTTGTCATATGGCTTGCCAACTTAAGGTCATCTACTCTGGTTACACGCGACGTCGGTTGCGCTGGATGGTGTGACAAAAAAATAGAACACAGTTCATGAAATGTAGATTGGTTATGGCACAGGTGGGCCCTAAGGTGTCAACCTGATCACAACACACTTCTTCGAGTTGAGGTGCTTCTGCTCGTTAATGCTTGTTAACATAGCATCTTTGGCTCGGCATGTGTAAGTTTGCCCCCGAAGTTCAGCGGAACCCCGCCCAACCATGATCCATCAGCGTCCTGTCCAACTGTCGCAGTACTCAAATGCAGGTATCTGCGCCCACACGCAAGTTGCCGACATTACGACGAAAAACGCGACGTGTTGCCTTTGCCCGACGTGCAGATGATCGCCGAACCCTTCTTGCATGTTCAGCGCGACGGACGTCGAAACGCCCAGCACACAACGACCCGCGCTGTTGCCCAAAGACGTCGCACCGCGGTGGGTCTGGACTGGTGCGCCAAGCATGGATTGACCCCGGTGCGTTTACATAGGAGAAGAGAGGCAAGGCTTGGACCGAGGAGTGGGATTTGACTGTCGATTTGAATAGACGTCAGGTACTGGGCGGGATCGCAGTTCTGACGCTTGGCGGTTGCGCTGTGCCGCGCGGGGCACCCACCCAGCGCGAGGTCTTGGCACGACCCGATGCGGAAGGGGCGGATTTCGCGCTTGAACTCGTTTCCCGCGACCGGCTTGCCCTTTACCCTGCATGGAATCCACGCAACGGCCGCATGCGCACGGATTGGCCACAAGGGGGCGGCGTGCCCTCTGATCAGGTGCTCGCACCGGGGGACCGCCTGTCGCTGCGCATCTGGGACCCGGAAGAAAGCTCTCTGATCACAAGCGCAGAAGCGCCATTTGCCGATATTGCCAATGTTGTCGTGACAGCGGGCGGCAATGTGAGCCTGCCTTATATCGACGAAGTGCAAGTCGGGGGGCTGACAGCCGAGCGCGCGCGCACAAGGATTCAGCAAAGTCTGACCGCGATCATACCTTCAGCACAAGTACAGCTTGAGGTTAGCGAGGGGCGGCGAAATTCGGCGCAGATGCTGGGCGGTGTTGCAAGCCCCGGAACCTATCCGTTGAATGAACGCAATCTACCCCTGACCAGCTTGATTGCGGCGGCAGGCGGGATTGATACCTCGCTCAAGAATCCGCAAGTGCAGATCATGCGGGGCAGTCAAGTGTTTCGGCGCCCTTGGGAGTTCGTGCTGGAAAGCCCATCCAATGATCCTGCCATTCGTGGCGGTGACCGGGTTCTGATCGAGACGGACCCGCGCAGCTTCAAGGCATTGGGTGCCTCGGAGCGCGAAGAGGTCATCGGTTTTGATAAACAAGATGTCAGTGCGTTGCGTGCCATATCGCTGATGGGCGGCATAGCGGATTCCCGCGCCGATCCGCGCGGTTTGCTTGTCTTGCGCCGGTATGACCAAAGCGAGACCCTGCGCGCAGATGGCCCGCCAAACACGCGCGTCGTGTTCAGTTTTGATCTGACGACAGCCAATGGCATGTTCAGCGCGGATGAGTTTCTGATCCAGCCTGACGACATTGTTCTGGCAACGCAGGCACCGGCTGTGACCACGCAACGCGTCCTCGCTCTGTTCGGCGCAATCCTCGGATTCGGACGGGCTGTCGGCACCCTGTGACACACAATCCGCGCATTCTGGTTCTGGGGGCCAGCGGGCGTCTTGGCGCGATTCTTCAGCGGCATTGGTGCGATACAGAAATTCACCCGATCTGGCAGTTCCGCGCGGCCCCTGTCGCGCCGCCACCTTCGGGTGAATATCTGGTTTTCGATCCCCTTGAAGGGCCGCCTGCCCAAACGCCTGTTGATATTGTCTTGGGGCTGGCAGGGATTGTTCAGGGCAAGGGCGCGCTGTCGCGGAACACCGATCTGGCGCTTGCAACTGTCAGATGTGCACATGCGCTTGGGGCACGAAACGTAATGTTGTCATCTTCGGCTGCCGTCTACGGTGTGTCAGAACACCCCCATTGCGAAGACGTGCCAGCATCCCCGCTCTCGGCCTATGGGAGGGCAAAGATAGAAATGGAGATCCAAGCTCTGGCGCTCGCGCAGCGCTATGGGATAGAGGCAACGGCGCTGCGGATCGGCAATGTTGCAGGGGCAGATGCGCTGCTTGGCCAATCTGGATCATCCCGCATACTGGATCGGTTCGACAGCGGGCAAGGGCCTGTCCGGTCCTATATCGGACCAAACGGCCTGAGCACTGTTTTGCAGGCTCTGACGCGCGAAGCTTGGTCAGGGGCAACTCTGCCGAGGCATCTGAACATAGCGCTAAAGGGAGGGGTCGGTATGGAAGATCTTTGCCAGGCGGCCGGTCTGGACGTCACATGGCAGCCCGCGCCAGAAACTGCTGTGGAAAAGGTTGTGCTGGATGTCACGCGTCTGGCGGGCTTGGTGCCGGTTCCAGAGGCGTTTGCGACGGCGGTTGTGGCGGATTGGCGCGCAGACAGGGACAAGCAATGACACCCATAAAACGCCTGTTTGATCTATTGTTTGCCTGCATTCTGGCACCCGGAGCCGCAGCGTTGATGGTTTTTCTCGCATGTTGGCTATGGGTGCGACAGGGGCGCCCAGTCTTTTTTGGCAGTGAACGCATGCGGAGTGTCACACAGCCCTTCACCCTATGGAAATTGCGCAGCATGACAATGGTTGCGGCCGATAGCGGTGTCTCTGGCGGGGACAAGGCAGCACGGGTGACACCTGTAGGGCGGGTCTTGCGCCACACACGACTGGATGAGTTGCCACAACTGTTCAATATTTTGCGCGGCGATATCAGTTTTGTCGGCCCCCGCCCACCCCTGCGCCAATATGTTGAACGCTGCCCGGAAACCTATGCGCAAGTGCTGCGCTCAAGACCTGGTGTGACCGGGCTTGCAACGCTTGTCTTTGCATCCCACGAGCAACGCCTGCTGGCCCGCGCGCGCAGCCCGGAGGAGACGGATGCAATTTATGTGCGCCTGTGCATTCCGCGCAAGGCACAGATTGACCTGATCTATCAGCGCCGCCGCACAATGCGTCTGGACCTGTGGCTGATCACCCTGACAGTCGCCCGCGTTTTCGGATATGCGCGCATGCGCAGGCTGCCACGCGACTGGAAGGGACTGGCGCGAAAATAGGCCCGCAACCTGACCTCGGTCAGATCGCGGCCTTGCGGCTTTCATCAATATAGATTTCGCGCAAGCGCAGCGCCAGCGGTCCCGGTGTGCCTGCGCCCAGTTTTGCCCCGTCAATTTCCACCACTGGCATGACAAATGTGCTGGCCGAGGTCACGAAGGCCTCATCTGCTGATTTCGCCTCTTCCACGGTGAAGCTGCGCTCTTCGACGGGCATTTGCGCCTCGCGCGCGAATCGCAACACGGCGGCGCGGGTGATTCCGTGCAGGATGTCATTGGACAGTGCACGGGTGATGATGCGGCCATCCTTGATGATATAGGCGTTGTTCGATGTGCCTTCGGTGATTTCGCCGTCCTGCACCATCCACGCATCATCTGCGCCTTGTTTGATCGCCATCATCTTGCCCATGCTGGGGTAAAGAAGTTGCACCGTCTTGATATCGCGCCGCCCCCAGCGCAGGTCGTCGATGGTGATAACCTTGATGCCCTTTTTCGCTTTCGGGCTGTCGACCAGCGCAGGGTTGGATTGCGTGAACAGCACGACCGTGGGTTTGGTGGTTTCAGGATCTGGAAACACAAAATCCCGGTCGCCGGGTGCCCCGCGCGTGACTTGCAGATAGATCATCCCCTGATCGACCTCATTCTGCGCCACAAGCTGGCGATGCACTTCCAGCCATGCTTCGCGGTCCATCGGGTTTTCGATGCCCAACTCGTCCAGGGAGCGCTGCAACCGGGTGAAATGCCCGTCAAAATCGATCAGTTTGCTGTCGATAACGGTCGTGACCTCATAAACGCCATCCGCCATCAGAAACCCGCGGTCAAAGATCGAGATTCTGGCCTCGCCCTCGGGCAGGTAGTCACCATTCACATAGACGGTGCGGCTCATGTCACATTCCTTCGGGCAATTTTCGTACGGCCCCCATGGCCGCCGATGTGGTCAGCGCTGCATAGGCGCGCAGCGCGGTTGTTATCTTGCGAGGGCGTGGTTTGGCGGGTTTCCAGCCTTTTTCGTCCTGTGCCGCGCGGCGTGCAGCAAGGGTTGCGTCATCCACGGCCAGATGAATGGTGCGGTTTGGAATGTCGATCTCGATCAGATCGCCATCTTCCACCACGCCGATCAACCCGCCTTCATCAGCTTCTGGACTGACATGGCCAATCGACAGGCCGGATGTGCCGCCTGAGAATCGCCCATCGGTCACCAGTGCGCAATCCTTGCCCAAGCCCTTGGATTTCAGATAGCTGGTCGGATACAACATCTCCTGCATCCCCGGCCCCCCGCGCGGCCCCTCATAGCGGATGATGACAACCTCGCCCGCCTTGACCTTGCCTGTCAGAATGGCGCTGACAGAATCGTCCTGACTCTCGAACACACGCGCAGGGCCGCTGAATTTCAGGATCGACGCGTCCACCCCGGCGGTTTTCACAATGCAGCCCTGTTCGGCCAGATTGCCAAACAGCACAGCCAGCCCGCCATCCTGACTGAAGGCATGTGCCTTGGATCGGATCACACCCTTCTCGCGGTCCAGATCGATGCTGCCATAGCGCTTGTCCTGCCCGAACGCTTGCGTGGTGCGCACGCCGCCCGGTGCCGCGCGGTAGAAATCATGCACATCGGGGTCACTGGTCCGCGACACATCCCACATATCGAGGGCCATGCTCATGGTATTGCTGTGAACTGTGGGCAAATCTGCGTGCAACAGGCCTGCGCGGTCCAGCTCGCCCAGAATCGACATGATCCCGCCTGCGCGGTGCACATCTTCCATATGCACATCATCCTTTGCGGGCGCGACCTTGCACAGGCAGGGCACGCGCCGCGACAGGCGGTCGATATCTTGCATGGTGAAATCAATCTCGCCCTCATGTGCGGCGGCCAGCAGGTGCAGCACTGTGTTGGTCGACCCACCCATCGCAATATCCAGCGACATGGCATTCTCGAACGCCTTGAAAGACGCGATATTGCGCGGCAACGCGCTTTCGTCATCCTGCTCATAATAGCGCTTGGCCAGTTCCACGATCAGATGACCCGCCCGCAAGAATAGTTTCTTGCGGTCCGCATGTGTGGCAAGGGTCGAGCCGTTGCCGGGCAGCGACAGGCCCAAGGCTTCGGTCAGGCAGTTCATGGAATTGGCGGTGAACATGCCCGAACAGGACCCGCAGGTCGGGCAGGCGGCTTCCTCAATCGCCTGCACCTGCGCGTCGGTATACTTGTCATCGGCGGCTGCAACCATTGCATCGACCAGATCCAGTGCCTTGTCCACGCCATCGACGTCGATCTTGCCCGCCTCCATTGGTCCGCCGGACACGAAGATCACCGGTATATTCAGCCGCATCGCTGCCATCAGCATGCCGGGGGTGATCTTGTCGCAATTGGAAATGCACACCATCGCATCGGCGCAATGGGCATTGACCATATATTCGACCGAATCGGCGATAATCTCGCGCGAGGGCAGGGAATACAGCATCCCGTCATGGCCCATCGCAATGCCGTCATCCACGGCGATGGTGTTGAATTCCTTGGCGACACCGCCCGCTTTTTCCACCTCGCGCGCGACCATCTGGCCCAGATCTTTCAGATGCACATGGCCCGGCACGAACTGGGTAAAACTGTTCACAATGGCAATGATCGGCTTGTCCCAATCGCCATCCTTCATGCCTGTGGCACGCCAAAGACCACGGGCCCCGGCCATGTTGCGACCATGTGTTGTCGTGCGTGAACGGTATCTTGGCATATGGCTGTCCTCCGAATTCGCGCAATGCATAGCGCATGCGCAAAGCTGGGGAAAGAGGGGTCAGCCCCAAAGCGCAGGCATAGGGGGATGCACGCCATTTGCGTCGAAAAACAACGGCACCGCTCTATCTTCAGCCAGCAACAGTGGGCCATCCAGATCAACCACTTCCGCGCCCTGCGCCACCAGAACGGCAGGGGCCATGGCCAGGGAACTGCCGACCATACAGCCGACCATTACCTTGAACCCTTGCGCGCGCGCCGCATCGCGCAGGGCCAGCGCCTCGGTCAGGCCGCCGGTCTTGTCCAGCTTGATATTGACCATGTCATATTTGCCGCGCAAGGCAGGCAGGCTGGCGCGGTCATGGCAGGATTCGTCTGCGCAGACGGGCAAGGGGCGGGCAATCTCGGCCAGCATATCATCCGAGCCCGCAGGCAAGGGCTGCTCCACCAGTGCCACGCCCAGACGCAGCAGATGCGGGGCCAAGTCACTGTAGACTTCGGCGCTCCAGCCCTCATTGGCGTCAATGATGATGCGTGTGTCGGGCGCGCCGCGCCGCACGGCTTCCAGTCGGGGCATATCATCCGGCGTGCCCAGCTTGATCTTCAGAAGCGGTCTGTGCGCGTGCTTGCGCGCGGCAAGCTCCATCTTCTCAGGACTGTCCAGCGACAAGGTAAAGGCCGTAATCATGGGCCCCGGCGTACCCAACCCGGCCAATTCCCACACCCGCTTGCCTGCGGCTTTCGCCTCCCAATCCCACAGCGCGCAATCAACAGCGTTGCGCGCTGCCCCCGCAGGCAGGGCGTCTTGCAACGCGGCCCGCGTCAGGTCCGAAGGCAACCCCTCAATCTGCGCGCGTACCGAGGCCAGCGTTTCGCCATAGCGCGCATAGGGCACGCATTCGCCGCGCCCACGCGCGCCCTCCCGCGACAACTCTACTGTCAGCACATCCGCATGGGTGCGCGATCCGCGCGCGATGGTGAACACCTCGGCCAGCGCGAAACGATCGTCAGAGACATTCAACATGCCAACTCCATTTTCTTGCCCAAAATACTCTGGGGTGAATTGAGCCGAAGGCGAAAGAGGGGCAAAGCCCCTTAAACTTTCGCCAGCGCATCCACCAGACGCGCAGCGCCATGGCGGAACGGGTCCACAGTCGGCAGGCCCATGCGCGCTTCAACCTGTTCGCAATAGTCCAGCGCCTCTTGCTCCGACATGGCGGCCGTGTTGATCGAAATGCCCACCACCTGACAGGCAGGGTTTGCCACGCGCGCCAGATGCAGGGCAGTGTCACGCAGGTCTTCCAGCGAGGGCAGGGCATAGCCGGGCAGGCCGCGCATATGCGTGCGTGTCGGCTCGTGGCTCAGGATCAGCGCGTCGGGCTGGCCGCCATGGATCAGCGCCATGGTCACACCGGAATATGAGACATGAAACAGCGATCCCTGTCCCTCGATCAGGTCCCAATGGGCGGGGTCATTGTCCGGCGTCAACCATTCCACCGATCCGGCCATGAAATCCGCAATCACCGCATCCAGCGGCACGCCGTCGCCGGTAATCAGAATGCCGGTCTGGCCTGTGGCGCGGAAACTGGCTTTCATGCCGCGCGCGATCATCTCGCGTTCCATGCACAGCGAGGTGTACATCTTGCCCGCAGAACAGTCGGTGCCCACAGCAAGGCAGCGCTTGCCGGTGCGTTTTTCGCCATTGGCGATGGGGTATTTGACGGCAGGCACGCGCACGTCATGCAAGCTGCGGCCCGTGGCTTCGGCCACGGCTTTCAGGTCAGGCTCGTCGCGCAGCAGGTTGTGCAGGCCAGAGGCCAGATCAAACCCTTCCTCAAGTGCTGTGACCAGCACCTTTTTCCATGCGGCCGAAATAATCCCGCCCCGGTTCGCAACCCCGATAACAAGGGTCTTGGCACCAGCGGCCTTGGCCTCGGCCAAAGTCATATCGGGCAGGCGCATATCGGCCTTGCAGCCTTCCATGCGCAACTGTCCCACGGCGAATTCAGGCCGCCAATCCTTGATGCCTTGGGCAACCTTGGCCGCCAAAGGGTCGGGCGCATCGCCCAGAAACAGCAGATAGGGGGTCTGAATCATGGCAGGCTCCGTTATGAAAACAATATATCGTGCGGCAGTCTTGCGCGATTTACACTGAATGTTATCGTTTTTTCCGGGGTGAATACCAGAAACTTGCGCAGGTTCTTCGGTGTTTTGGGTATTCTGCGCAGGAAATATGCACAGGCATCGCGGCGCTGCGGCAAATTCACTTCGCAGGTGCAGAACGCGCCTTGCACGTATCCGCGCAACAATATATCCCCAAGCGCGAGATAATTGACATTTCCTGACCCAAAGGTGACGCATGAGCTTTCGCATTCAGCCCACACCCGCAGCCCGCCCCAACCGCTGTCAGCTTTTCGGCCCCGGTTCGCGCACCGCGCTGTTTGCCAAAATGGCGGCGTCCGATGCCGATGTGATCAATCTGGATCTGGAAGATTCGGTCGCCCCCTCTGACAAGGACAGCGCGCGCGCCAACATCATCGCGGCCACACATGAGGTCGATTGGGGCAGCAAATATCTGTCTGTGCGGATCAACGGGCTGGACACGCCCTATTGGTACCGGGATGTCGTCGAATTGCTGGAACAATCTAGCGACCGGCTGGACCAGATCATGATTCCAAAGGTGGGGTGTGCGGCTGATGTCTATGCGGTGGACGCGCTTGTTTCCAGCATCGAGGCCGCGAAGGGCCGAAAAAAGCGCATCAGTTTCGAGGTGATCATCGAATCCGCCGCCGGGATTGCACATGTCGAAGAAATTGCCGCTTCCAGCCCGCGTTTGCAGGCGATGAGCTTGGGCGCGGCTGATTTCGCGGCATCAATGGGCATGTCGACCACAGGCATCGGTGGGACGCAGGAAAATTACTACATGCTGCGCGAAGGTGCGCAATATTGGTCCGATCCGTGGCATTGGGCGCAATCGGCCATCGTGGCGGCCTGCCGCACACATGGAGTTTTGCCTGTCGATGGCCCGTTTGGCGATTTCAGTGACGATGAGGGCTTTCGCGCGCAAGCGCGGCGCTCGGCCACGCTGGGTATGGTGGGCAAATGGGCCATTCACCCCAAACAGGTGGCCTTGGCGAATGAGGTTTTCACCCCTTCTGGCGCTGCCGTGGCAGAGGCACGCGAGATTCTGGAGGCAATGGAAGCCGCGAAAGCCCGCGGCGAGGGGGCCACGGTTTATAAGGGGCGGCTGGTCGATATTGCCTCGATCAAGCAGGCCGAAGTGATTGTGCGGCAATCCGAGATGATTGCGGGCTGAAGGTTTTTTCCCGACAAGGGGAGGTGTGGGGGAACACAGAGGGGCGCGGCAAATGCCGCGCCCCTCTGTGTTCCCCCACTTGCAGCGCCCGACGCTGCGCGTAGGGCGCGCCGCACGGCTTGCGCCATTCGCGGCCTGCTACATCTCCTCGACCATCACCACACCGCCCAGCGATTTCACAGCACCCTTGATCTGCGGTGTGATGGCAAACATCTGCCCGGTGTCGATCTCATATTCCTGACCCTTTGCCAGATCGGTCACGCAAAACCACAGCGGCCCGCGCGACCGCGCAGGCCCGTCCTTGTAGCGCGCCAGCAATGACGCAACCGAGGTGATGGCATCCGGCGACTCGATATGAATGCGCAAACCCGCCGCTCCTGCATCGGCGACAACGGAATCCACCGGTTGCACACCGCGCGCCAGCAGCTTGAGGGTTTCCGCTTCCATCGTGGCCTCGACGGTCAGGACAACATTCTGGCCTGCTTCCAGATACTGGCGTCCGGCTTCCAGCGTGTCCGAGAAGACGGTCACTTCATACAGCCCAGTCGGGTCGGACAGTTGCACAAAGGCGAAGCGGTTGCCGCGCGCGGATTTGCGTTCCTGCCGACCGGAGACTGCGCCCGCGATTCTGGCCACAAACGCCCCGCCTGCGGCTTTCTTCTCGACCTCGGCCAAGGTCATGACTTGTTTGCGCTTCAACGGGCCTGCGTAATCATCCAGCGGATGGCCGGACAGATAGAAGCCGACTGCAAGATGTTCATGGCTCAGCCGTTCGGTTGGCAACCAATCATCGACGCCTGAAAGGCGCGGCTCGGGGATGTCTTCGCCCGCTTCGCCAAACAGCGACACCTGATTGGAGGCGCGCGCTTCATGGATCGCAGCGGAGTAGGAGACAAGGCCATCGAGGCTGTCAAACACCCGGCGGCGGTTGCGCTCTAACTGGTCAAAGGCACCTGCGCGCGCCAGCATTTCCAGCGGGCGCTTGCCCACGCGTTTCAGATCCACGCGGCGCGCAAGGTCGAACAGGGTGGCAAAGGGCTTGTCGCCGCGCGCGTCAACGATCAGGCGCATGGCCTCGACGCCCACGTTCTTGAGCGCGCCAAGGCCGTAAACCAATGCGCCGTCCTGCACGTCGAACCGCGCACGCGAACGGTTGACGCAAGGGGGTACGACTTCGATGTCCAGCCGGTCAACTTCGCGCTTATAGATCGCCAGCTTGTCGGTCAGGTGCAAATCGCAATTCATCACACCGGCCATGAACTCGACCGGGTAATTCGCCTTCAGATAGGCGGTCTGATAGCTGACCACGGCATAGGCGGCGGCGTGGGATTTGTTAAAGCCGTAATTGGCGAATTTTTCCAACAGGTCGAAGACCTCGCCTGCCTTTTTCTCATCCACGCCGTTGGCGATGGCCCCTTTCACAAATTTGGGACGTTCTTTGGCCATTTCCTCGGCGATTTTCTTACCCATGGCGCGGCGCAGCAGGTCGGCACCGCCAAGCGAATACCCCGCCATGACCTGCGCAATCTGCATCACCTGTTCTTGGTAGACGATGATGCCTTGGGTTTCTTCCAAGATGAAATCAATCGAAGGGTGGATCGATTCCAGCGGCTTGAGGCCATTCTTCACCTCGCAATAGGTCGGAATATTCTCCATCGGGCCGGGACGATAGAGGGCGACCAGCGCCACGATATCCTCGATACAAGTGGGTTTCATGCGCCGCAGCGCATCCATCATGCCAGAGCTTTCCACCTGAAACACGGCGACAGTGCGTGCAGAGGCATAGAGTTTATAGGTCGCCTCATCATCCAGCGGGATATGGGATATGTCCAGATCAACCCCGCGACGACGCAACACTTCGATGGCGTTTTGAATGACAGTCAGGGTTTTCAGGCCCAGAAAGTCGAATTTCACCAGCCCGGCCTGTTCGACCCATTTCATATTGAACTGCGTGGCGGGCATGTCAGAGCGCGCATCGCGGTAGAGCGGCACCAACTCATCCAGCGGGCGATCCCCGATCACCACACCGGCAGCGTGGGTGGAGGCATTGCGCAACAACCCTTCGACCCGCTGGGCGTGAGTCAAAAGCCTGCCAACGACCTCTTCGGATTTTGCCATCTCGCGCAGGCGCGGCTCGTCCGCCAGTGCCTTTTCGATGCTGACGGGTTTCACCCCCTCTACCGGGATCAGCTTGGACAGTTTGTCCACCTGACCGTAAGGCAATTGCAGCACGCGCCCGACATCGCGCACCGCCGCTTTGGACAGCAGCGCACCAAAGGTGATGATCTGGCCGACCTTGTCATGGCCGTATTTGTCTTGAGTGTAGCGGATCACCTCTTCGCGGCGATCCATGCAGAAGTCGATGTCGAAATCCGGCATCGAGACACGTTCAGGGTTCAGGAACCGCTCGAACAGCAGGGCGTAGCGCAGCGGGTCCAGATCGGTGATGGTCAGCGCATAGGCGACAAGACTGCCCGCCCCGGACCCGCGACCGGGACCAACGGGAATGTCATTATCCTTGGCCCATTTGATGAAATCGGCCACGATCAGGAAGTAACCGGGAAAGCCCATTCCTTCGATAATGCCCAGCTCGAATTCCAGTCGTGCCTCGTATTCTGCGACCGGGGCTGCGTGGGGAATAACCGCCAGACGCGCGTCCAGCCCTGCCTTGGCCTGTCGGCGCAATTCCTGCACCTCGTCATCGGCAAAACGCGGCAGGATGGGTGCACGCTTTTCGGCCTTGTAGGCGCAGCGCTGGGCGATCTCGACGGTGTTTTCCAACGCCTCTGGCAGATCGGCGAACAGCGCGGCCATTTCCTCGGGCGATTTCAGGTAATGCTGCGGTGTCAGGCGGCGGCGGGGTGCTGCCTGATCGACATAGGTGCCATCCTTGATGCACAGCAGGGCATCATGCGCCTCGTACATCTCGGGCTTCGGGAAATAGGCGTCATTTGTCGCCACCAACGGCAGGTCCATTGCATAGGCCATGTCGACAAAGGCGCGCTCGGTTACGCGCTCTGCCTCCATCATCTGGCCATCGCCATCGGCATGGCGCTGCAATTCGACATAAAGCCGGTTCGGAAAGGTCACGGCCAGTCGTTCCATCAGTGCGCGGGCTTTCGGCATCTGGTTGGTCTGGATCAGCTTGCCCACCGCGCCCTCGGCCCCGCCAGACAGGCAAATCAGACCTTCGGAAAACTGATCCAGTTCTTCCAGCGTGACCTGCGGGACGGGCCGGTCCTTAGGCAGATACAGGCAGGAATTCAGCTTCATCAGGTTCATATAGCCGCGCTCGGACTGTGCCAGCAGCACAACGGGCGCAGGCATCCGCAGCTTTTCTCCCGGTGCAGGCGGGTCATAGGCGACCGAGATCTGACAGCCCAGAATGGGTTGTAACCCCGTGGTTGCGGCCAGAACGGAAAACTCCAGTGCGGCGAACATATTGTCGGTATCGGTCACCGCAATGGCTGGGTAGCCCTTGGCAACACTGTCTTTTACCAGTTTCTTAAGCGGGAGTGCGCCCTCTAGCAGGGAATATTCCGTATGGGTGCGCAGGTGAATGAAGCGAGGTGTTTGGGTCATGGCGAGAGTATAGGCTGCGTGGACGAGGCAGGAAAGGGATCAATGATTATCAATGAGGCATTGATTCAGTCTCGCCGGTCTGAGATTAGTTTTTCCTTGTGTCACAGCGCTCATGCGGCTTTGCTGACACCAAGCAAAGAGCCATGCAAGGCCACTGACAGGGGGATAAAATCATGCGCAAGCCATTGCTGCGCCTTGAGGGGCTGACCAAGGCTTATCCCGGCGTTCTCGCCAATGATGACGTGTCCTTCGAGATTGGCGAAGGGCAGATGCACGCGCTTTTGGGTGAGAATGGCGCGGGCAAATCGACGCTGGTGAAAATGATCTATGGGCTGGTCAAGCCTGACAAGGGCACGATGACCTTGCGCGACCAGCCATTTGCACCGGCCCAGCCCTCGGACGCGCGGCGCAATGGTGTGGCGATGGTGTTCCAGCATTTCAGCCTGTTCGATGCGATGGACGTGGCCGAGAATGTTGCGCTGGGCATGGAGAACCCGCCGCCCTTGCGCGATCTGGCGCGCCGTATCCGCGATGTATCCGAAGCTTATGGCCTGCCGCTGGACCCGACGCGGCTGGTTGGTGAACTTTCTGCGGGCGAGCGGCAGCGCGTGGAAATCGTGCGCTGCCTGCTGCAAGACCCTAAGCTGCTGATTATGGACGAGCCGACCTCGGTGCTGACCCCGCAAGAGGTGGACATCTTGTTCCGCACGTTGCGCAAACTGTCATCCGAGGGCACGGCCATTCTCTATATCTCGCACAAGCTGGAAGAAATCCGCGCGCTGTGCGACGAGGCCACCATTCTGCGCGGAGGGCGCAAGATTGCCACCTGTGATCCGCGCGAGAAAACCGCGCGCGAGTTGGCCGAGTTGATGGTGGGGCAAGTGCTGCACCCGCCCGCGCGGCCCGCGCGACCTGTGGGCGATGTGGTGCTGGCGGTGGACAACCTTTCGCTGAAATCCAACAACCCGTTTGGCACCTCGCTCAAGGATATTTCCTTCACTTTGCGCGCGGGCGAGGTTCTGGGCATTGCGGGCGTGGCGGGCAATGGGCAGGATGAATTGCTGCTGATGCTGTCGGGAGAGTTGCTGTCGCCATCGGCGCAGGTCCAGCTGAAGGGGTTGCCTGTGGGCCATCTGGGGCCGAATGGGCGGCGCAAGCGCGGTTTGGTCAGCGCGCCCGAAGAGCGCCTTGGCCACGCCGCCGCCCCGGATATGAGCCTGACCGCGAATGCGCTGCTTTCGGCAAGTGCGCGCAAGGGGCTGGCCAAGAACGGTTTTATCGACTGGGGTGCAAGCGAGGCTTTTGCCCGCGCGATAATCGCCCGCTTTGACGTGCGCACCCCCGGCCCGCATGTGCTGGCCCGCGCACTATCAGGCGGGAATTTGCAGAAATTTGTCATCGGCCGCGAGATCGAACTTGATCCCGATGTCATCATCGTCAACCAGCCCACTTGGGGGGTGGATGCCAGTGCCGCTGCGACCATCCGTCAGGCCCTACTCGATCTGGCAAGCAAGGGGGCGGGTGTGCTGGTGATTTCTCAGGATCTGGATGAATTGCTGGAAGTGGCCGACAGCTTCGCGGCCTTGAACGAGGGGCGTCTGACCAGAGTGCGTTCTTCCAAGGGGCTGACAGTCGAAGAGATCGGCCTGATGATGGGGGGGGCGCATGATATGCATGTGGCACAGGTGGCAAGCGTATGATCCAGCTAGAAAAACGAAAAGAACCATCGAAATTCTGGCGTATTGCCAACCCGTTTCTGGCCGTCGCGCTGACAATGCTTGCGGGCGGGATCATGTTTGCCATGCTGGGCAAAGACCCGTTTGTAGCGATCCGGCTGATCTTCTTTGACCCGATCTTTTCCGAGACATTCGCCAGCTATTCGCGCCCGCAACTGCTGATAAAATCTGCCCCCCTGATCCTGATTGCGGTGGGGCTGGCCATTGGTTTCAAGGCCAATGTCTGGAATATCGGGGCCGAGGGGCAGTATATCATTGGTGCGCTGTTCGGCGCTGGTGTTGCGCTGGCATTCTTTCCTGCACCGGGGTGGTATATCTTCCCGCTGATGGTGCTGGCTGGGGCGTTTGGCGGGTTTCTCTGGGGGATGATCCCTGCGATCCTGAAAACACGCTTCAACACCAATGAAATCCTAGTCTCACTGCTGCTGGTCTATGTGGCCGAACGCATTTTGGCAGCTATGTCGCTTGGCCTGATGCGCAATCCTGACATTGCAGGGTTTCCCGGCTCGCGCGACCTGCGCCGCTACGAGGCCGCGCATAATGCCGAGTTGTTTGCAAATACCGGTATTCATTGGGGTGTTGTCGCGGCATTGATCGCTGTCATCTTTGCCTATGCGATGATGACGCGGCATATGTTGGGCTTTCATATTCAACTGGCCGGACAAGCGCCGCGCGCTGCGCGGTTTGGGGGCGTATCGCCCGCGCGGCTGGTGGTGGTGTGTCTGGGAATATCAGGGGCGCTGGCGGGGCTCGCGGGCATGTTCGAGGTGTCTGGCCCCGGTGGGCAAGTGCGGATCGAATTTGCAAGCGGATATGGCTTTACAGCGATCATCGTGGCCTTTTTGGGCCGGTTGAACCCGTTTGGTATTGTGTTGGCGGGGTTGTTGCTGGGCCTGACCTATATTGGCGGCGAACTCAGCCAGATGATGCTGCAATTGCCCGGCGCCGCCATTCAGGTGTTTCAGGGGATGCTGCTGTTCTTTCTGCTCGCGCTGGATTTCCAGACGAATTACCGCTTACGGCTGACAAGGGGGGCCAGCGCATGATCCTTGGATCAATCAATCCTGCGGTGCTGATGGCCGCACTGATGGTGGCCGCAACACCGATCCTGCTGGCCGCTATCGGCGAGTTGGTGGTGGAAAAGTCGGGCGTTCTGAACCTTGGTGTCGAGGGGATGATGATTATGGGCGCTTGTGTGGGCTTTATCATCGCCGTCAATACCGGCAGCCCGTTCATTGGCTTCATCGGTGCTGCACTGGGGGGCATGGCGCTGTCGTTGCTGTTTGCGCTGCTGACACAGGCGCTGATGACCAATCAGGTGGCCTCTGGCCTGGCGCTGACCTTGTTCGGGCTGGGGCTGACAGCGCTTTTGGGCCAAAGCTATGTGGGCATCACCCCGCCGCGTACGCCCAAGCTGGACCTTGGCTTTCTGTCCGATATCCCGTTTCTGGGGCGTGCGCTGTTCACGCATGATATCGTGGTTTATCTGACAATCGCACTGGTGGGCGCTGTCTGGTGGTTTTTGAAATACAGCCGTGCGGGCATGATCCTACGCGCGGTGGGCGAGAACCACGATGCCGCCCATGCACTTGGCTATCATGTCAAGCGCGTGCGCGTGCTGGCGATCATGTTTGGTGGTGCTTGTGCGGGGCTGGGGGGCGCGTATCTGTCGCTGATCCGCGTGCCGCAATGGACCGAAGGCATGACCGTCGGGGCGGGCTGGATTGCGCTGGCGCTGGTGGTGTTTGCAAGCTGGCGGCCGTGGCGCGCAATGGCGGGTGCCTATCTGTTTGGCGGCATAGTCGTGCTACAACTGAATTTGCAGGCCGCAGGCGTTCGTATTCCGGTCGAGTACTTGTCAATGTCACCGTACCTGATAACCATCCTTGTGCTTGTCATCATCTCATCGGGCAAGGGGCGCTCATTGAACGCGCCAGGCTCGTTGAACAAATCTTTCCACGCCTCGAGTTGAGGCAAAACGCTGCCAACAGGGAGACCACAAACATGAAAAAACTGGTTACAGCCGCTGTGCTGAGTGCTGCACTCGCCACACCGGCCTTTGCCGACACGACCAAGATCGGCTTCATCTATATCGGCCCGGTGGGGGATTTTGGCTGGACCGCTGGTCATGACCGCGCCCGTCAGGAATTGCAGGACCATTTCGGTGATGCTGTCGAGACGAACATTGTCGAAAATGTCGATTATGGTGCCGATGCCGAGCGTGTTATGACACAGATGGCCATTTCGGGCACCGATGTGATCTTCGCGGCCTCTTTCGGCTATGGGCCGGATGTCAATGCTGTGGCGGGCCGCTTTCCCGATGTCTACTTCCAGCATGCGACGGGCTATATTCAGGAACACGACAACATCTCGTTGTATGATGCACGCTTCTACGAGGGGCGCGCGGTCTTGGGTCATGTTGCAGGCAAGATGACCGAAACCAACACCATCGGCTACATCGCCTCGTTCCCGATCCCGGCTGTGGTTTCTGGCATCAATTCGGCTTATCTGCACGCCAAAGCAGTGAACCCGGATGTGAATTTCCGCATTATCTGGACCTATTCGTGGTTTGACCCTGCGCTCGAAGCTGACGCCGCCGAAACGCTGATCGAGCAGGGCGCAGATGTCATCATGCAGCACACCGATTCCACTGCCGCCATTCGCGTTGCCGAAGATGCAGGCGTCATGGCCTTTGGGCAGGCCAGCGACATGGTCGATTTCGGCCCGACCGCGCATCTGTCTGCCATTGTTGACCGCTGGGCACCCTATTACATCGACCGCATTCAGGCGGTGAAAGATGGCACTTGGGAAGCGCAAAACTCTTGGATGGGCTTTGCCGAAGGCGTCATCGAGATGGCACCTTGGAATGACCGCGTTCCGGCAGAGTTGCAGGAAGAGGCGGATGCCCTTGTCGCATCCATTGCGGCGGGCGAATATCACCCCTTCACTGGCCCGATCAACCGTCAGGACGGCACACCTTGGCTGGCTGATGGCGAAGTGGCCGAAGATGGGGCGCTTGCCACGATGGATTTCTACGTCGAAGGGATCACCGGAGAGTTCCCCAACTAATCCCGACCCCATACACAGACAAAGCCCCCGGACATGTGCCGGGGGCTTTTTTCTGACGTTTGCCGCCCATGTGGCAAGCTGGGCTGCAAGTGCCAGCGCGACGGCACAAGGACGTGCATCCTTGATTTCAGTGCCGCGAAATGGCCTGCGCTTTGGCCCGATACCAATACCCGTAGTAAGACAGATAACTAACAGCGCTATCAAAACGCAGGTGCCCTGGTCCGATATCTCAACCGGACCAAGTTCTTGTTTCAGTTATTGCATCAGCGCCGAGACAAGCCTGTCCAGCGTCGTGTTAACGACAAGGCCTTGGGCCGTGGCACGCCCGCCTGTTGTCGGGTATTCGACGCAGCCACCGCTGGGGACAGCCTGCGTGCTGACCGCCACACGCACACGCGTCAGGTCCGAGCCACTGGTATAACCCCCAACAACATTTCCGAGGAAGACATTGTCACGATCGAACACGGCCACCCCATTCAGCACATCATAATTTCCGGCTGCCGAACACCGGCTTGATGCCGCGGATCTGGGGGCGCTCTGAAGCGCAGTTGCATTCGGGATGCCAATTCCGCCGCCGCCGCCACCGATGTTCC
>SL_8KL_010_SEDDRAFT_10000143_pt1 | contig 57936 bp, 46 predicted proteins | sample SodLakKL_010_SED_4_FD_11160 | JGI IMG/M metagenome (IMG submission 11160)
ACCTCTGCTTCCGCAGATGAAGCTCCTGTTAGATCAATTTTACCCTCCACAGTTCCCGAAAAGATGTCTTTATCCTTAAGATATATTTCTACATTCTTCCTGGATTCATAAATCGAAATTTTCTTGATCTCAGTCCAGAAGTTGCTGTCTTCTTTTTGAACTATAATTTCTTTGGTACCCGCAGAAAATAAATTTCCGAATCTAAAATAACCTTCATCATTGGTCTCAGTTTCAAAGGACCCAATCTTTACAGCAGCCCCCTCAACAGGAAACCGGGGATCTTCATGCTCCAGCACATATCCGGCGATGCTTATGTTCCCTTCACCAATACGACCAGCTGGGGTACACCCCCCAAGCAGCAGAGCAGCCATCAGCAGCAGTAAAAATATACCAGTTAATTTTTTCATAGGTCACCTCTATATTTTTATTATTTCTGTTTCTGCACAGTTTTCTACTGTATACTGTTCGGTTATTTTATCTTCTTCAAAAAACAAATCAAGTCTTTCAGCAATTCCGGGAGCCAGAGCACTATAATCTAATTTTGATAATTTAATCCAGGCCGGTTTTCCTTCACTGGTTTTATCAATCAACTTTCCGCTGAACTTTTCAGTATAATAATTAAACACCATAAACCTTTTTTTCTGCTCGGTATTCACAAAATGGGTAACCCCTTTGTAGGATAGATCCCACACTTTAAGCCCGGTTTCTTCCTTTACTTCACGGATAGTACAGTCTGTAATACTTTCCGGAAATTCAATATGACCTCCCGGAGGAGTATACCCATTCCAGTCCCCTTTGGTACGATCAATAAGCAGTATCTTTTCCACCTGTTTATCCCAGACTACACACATTGTTGTAAGAATAATATTTTCTGCTGTCAAAAACATTCACCCCGATAAATATTATCAAATATATTATTTGTATATTCATGGTTACACTGCAAAAAGCCAATTTTATATTATTTTAGAAATACCATTACGGTCATATCAGCAATCATAAATTAATAAATCTTAAAATAACACTTTATGCCGGATAATCATTAATGCATATTATCAAACATATAAAAAAATTACTTCCCTATAAATTTTTTCCTGGCGAAACTAAAGGTCTGGAGGTATAAAAAAACAACAATTCATTATTTTATAATTCCCTGGCTGTATCATCAAGCCCTGGTTCTCCAGGACCTACTCCCAGAGAGAAAGAAAATCATCCCCGGCCCCCATTTCATTTAAATAAGAAATAAATCGATTATGAAGATTGCTGACCAGTTCCTTATTTGTTCCGGCAATATTATTTTCGGCCAGGGGGTCATTCTGCAGATTATAAAGTTCCCGGCTGCCTTCACTGCCGACTGGAACATAACCCCAGCCCTCCTCGCTCACAATAAAGGGAGTATTGGCCTGTTCAATAGACTTTTCCGGATTAATGTAAGAACCGGACACTGTTAATTCCCGATGTCTGTTTTGGCCCTTAATTAGCTGGTCTGCAAAAGATTTGCCTTCCAGTTTCTCTTCCGGCTCAAGAGAAACAGAGGCCAGTTCCCCGGCTGTGGGCAGAATATCAATCGGCTGAGCCATTAAGTCCAGCTGCTGGCCACCGGGAATATCTCCTCCGGCAATTAAAAAAGGCACCCGGCTGATTTCTGGATATAAGGGCCAGTATCTGTCATCATTATCATTAATATTGCTTTTTCCCGTACAGTTATGTTCACCCAGTGAGTGGCCGTGATCAGAAGTAATAATTACAATTGTATCCTGCCACAGCCTCAGATCATCAATTTTCTGTAATATGCGGCCTATATATCTGTCCACCAGTTCTGCTTCAGCTGCATAATGGGCCCACAGATTCTTAAGCTCCCCAAAAGTATAATCATCAGCTCGCCCATAATTAGGATGGAGCATTGGAGTACCTTCGTAATCAGGATCATATTTTTCTACCAGATATTCAGGAGGATCCCAGGGTTCATGAGGATCAAAAAAATCAGTCCACAAAAAGAATGGTTCGGCCCGGTAATTTTCCTCCAGCCAGCAGACAGTGGTCCCGGCAGTTAGGGCCATAAAAGTTTCTGCTTCATTTTGAAAATATCTGTTCATCCAGCGGTGCTGATCTACCAGTGGATGACCTTTATAAGCAGGGCTCTGACGTGTTTTTTTGTCAGGCATGACCTGCTTGATCTCATCATTTAAATGCAGCAGAGGTTTATCCCCTTCCTGACCCCGATGGCAAAAGGCTGCCTCAAAACCATCATTAAAATCACTTTTGAATAGATGAGGACAGTCACAGATAAGCTGTGTATTATAACCTTTTTTGTTTAACAGCTGTGCAATGTGGTTGGAACTGCTCTGATGAATAGACTGCCAGCCATAATTGATCCAGCCCAGCTTCCCACTGGCCAGATCAGTGCGGTGGGGAATAGTGGGGAAACTGCCGGTATAAAAATTTTCAATACTTACAGCCCGTTTTTGGGCAAAATCATCCAGGGCAGGGGTGCTGACAGATCGTTCCTTGAAATTCTTTAAATTATCAAAACGAAAGGTGTCGGTAATAATTAAAATTATATTTTTCATATTATTATCCTCCCAGATTATTGTTGGCCAGAAAAAATATTTCACTGAGTATTTTCCTTTTCGGAATCAACCACCTTTTTCTATCAGCCATATATTCCTTTTTGGACTGCCATAAATGATCAGAGCCAATCCGGGCTTCCATTTTAATCGTATGGGCCCCCTGTTTTAATCTGGCCCCACCACAGCGAAAACCGTGCAGTATACGGTAGGCTTCAGTATAGTTTCTTTCAGCAATATCAAGCACAATCTCCCACAGATGAGAATCTTCTTTCAGATCAGGACGGGGATCATGTTTATAATATTTTCTAATTCTCGCCATATATTCTGTAAATTCCTCATCTTCTTTTCTGTTAAGGTTAATTTCCGTACTGCATTTTTTTGAAGCCTCTTTTGGTAGATGATTATTATCTGTGTTAGAGGATGATGTTTTTTCTTTCATTATCTCTTTTTTTCGGTTATTCCAGTTTTTATTATCCATATAAAACCCTTACTTTCTGTGAAAAATCAAAAAAATAAACTCTTTATAAATAACTTTCTGCAAATTGTTCTTATATCCTGCAATTTATCTAAAATATCTGGCTTTTGTTAAACCTTCTCTTAAACTAAGATATATTAACTAATATACTGTTATTTTCCAGCAAAAATAATCACAAAATAACCAAAAGCCGACGAGGGGACTTGAACCCCTAACCTGCTGATTACGATTCAGCTGCTCTACCAATTGAGCTACGCCGGCATATACTGTACATTAATTTTTTTGTAATTTTTCTGCTGTTTATATATTAGCATATTAAAGATTTTTAATCAATTTCAACCAGTTAACAATCAGTTAAACACTATTTTCCTTAAAATTGACAATTAACTGTTCATACTGCCTTACAGTTCATAATTTCTTCAAAAACTATTCATTATTTATTCATATAAAAAATACAATTTTTTCACTTCTTCTTCATATATTTATTACATTTACATGCTAGTCTATATGTGTAATAAACAAACAGCTTTTAAAATCTATTTTCTAAAGGAGTGAATATCATGAGATTGGGTAAAACTAAAAAAATTATTGCTCTGATCAGTATTGTATTATTGTTTGCTGCTTTTGCAGTAGGCTGTGGAGAAGTTGATGATGATTGGGAGGAGCTGGAAGAGGACTTTGAAATAGAAGAAGAAAATGATTTTGATGATGGCCTTAATGACGGTATGGACGATGGATTTGATGATGGATTTTAGTCATTAAAAATATAAATATATAACTGCTGCCGGAGGGGGTATATACCCCCTCTTTTTCATGTAATTTCCAAACTACACTCCTATAAATTTTGATATTTTCCCCACCGTTTACATTAGCCGGACTTTCTCAGCTATGCTAAGAAAAAAAATAAAATGGTATAATAACTATTTCTGGGCATTGTTCAAACCTGATTAGAGTTCAGCTATTTTGTTTACCAGATCAGTTCTGGTAATAATGCCCCGGACCTGATCATTTTCATCAACCACAGGTATCCTTTCCACTGACCTTCTTTTCATTATGGCCGCCACCTGTGCTCCGGGTGTATCTTCTTTTACTGAATAAACTTTTTTGGACATTTGATTTTTTACTTTAGTTGAAGAAATTAATTCAAAACCTTTGCGGCATTTTGTTAATTCATTGATATCAGTATGTGGTGAAACCCAGGCTGAAGTATTAATCAGGGAAACAACATGGGTTTTATTAGAAAAATTAATTATATCTCTTTCCGTAATAATACCCACCAATTTTAGATTATCATTAACAACTGGAGCCCCACTTATATCATATTCGGCAAAAAGATTAATCACATCCTTAAGTGAATCATCTTCATGAACTGTTATAGCCGGACTGTTCATTACATCTTTAGCCTTAAATTCCATATTATCACCCCTACCCCGTTTTTTAAAAAAAGCAAATCCAATAAAATCAAGAACATTTCCGGAATTCAGAAAACAGCACCTGCTATTATGTCTTTTTTATCACATAATAATTGTATCATAATATTTTTGTTAAAAAAAGAGCAAAAAAACATAAAATAAAAATTTAACAGATGTATATATTCTTAAACCCCATAAAAAAAACCATATCCCCGGGGATATGGCGGAAACAAACTGGATATTCAGCTTTTATTTTATTTATTCCGCAGCTTCCTCCATACAATCATCACAGACAACCTTACCTTTAAATTCAACAGTGTTTTCTACATTACCGCAGAATATACAGCCCGGCTGATATTTCTTGAGAATAATCTTGTCCCCTTCTACATAAATTTCCATGGGATCTTTTTTATCTATATCCATCGTTCTTCTCAGTTCTTTTGGAATAACCATTCTTCCCAGGTCATCAATCTTACGAACTATTCCTGTAGATTTCATTATACATCCCTCCTTCTTTGGTAATATTATATCAATTCTTGCAAATTTTTTCAACATATTTTTGGATAAACATTTATTTTTATCTAATTATGAATTTTTATTGCATTAATAGAATATATTATCAATTTATAGGGACCTGGGTCGAGGGTGAGCAAACAAATGTATACCAAAAAGGCATAAAAATGGAGCGGACAACGGGTTTCGAACCCGCGGCCTCAAGCTTGGGAAGCTTGCGCTCTACCAGCTGAGCTATGTCCGCCCGGTACTTTAAATTATAGCATAATAATATTATGTAAACAAGCGGCAGAGTTGATAATTTAGTATTCTCCCTGAAATATTTTTCCAGTAAAATAGCTATTAATATTTTACTGTTCATTTTTCACATTAAATTTAACCAGTGCCCCTTGTTATAACCAATAAAATATGATAATATATTTTTGAACTTCAAAAATGCCGAAGTGGCGGAACTGGCAGACGCGCCGGATTCAAAATCCGGTGGACCTTGCGTCCTTATGGGTTCGATTCCCATCTTCGGCACCATTTACATGACCAAAATTAAGCCACCTTATTGGTGGCTTCTTCTTTTGTTTTTTTATTTACACAGGTGGATTTGCCTGCAGAAGTGTACAACGTAAATGTGCAAAAAATTTAGAAACTGTGGAGGTTTTATAATGTGGTATTTAGTTTTAAAAACACTTATTTCAGCTATAATAATTGTAGCAGTTTCTGAAATATCAAAAAAAAGTTCTTTGTTAGGAGCTATTTTAGCTTCCCTGCCTTTAGTTTCTTATTTAGGTATGATCTGGTTGTATATTGATACTAATAGTAAAGCTAAGGTATCCTCACTGTCTACAAGTGTATTTTGGATGGTTATTCCCTCTTTATCCCTGTTTTTAGTTTTACCCAAATTATTAAAAACTGAAATGAATTTCTATGTGGCTTTATTTTTATCTACCGTAATTATGGTAATAATTTATTTTATTATCTTATATGTATTACATAGAGCCGGAATAAAAATATAATTAACATAAAAAGCATTAAATAAATCAACAATCAAGCTGAAAAATAAAACATCTTTTTGTATTATATGTGATTAATTTATCTTTTTGCTTTACATACAATACCAATTAAAGGTATAATAAAATAAAATGTATAATTATTGAGGTGAAGAATATGGGAGAATTGAATCTACCTGCTCTGGACTCTTACAGCTATCAGCCCCTGAGAAAACAGGTATATGATGTGCTGAGAGAAGCCATTTTGACCGGAAGGCTGGAACCGGGAGAAAAAATCACAGAAATTGAAGTGGCTAACAAACTGAATGTCAGCCGCACACCGGTAAGAGAGGCTATTCGTATGCTGGAACTGGAAGAGCTTATAGTAATAGTTCCCCAGAGAGGTGTGTTTGTGGCCGGAATAAAATCCACAAAAGAAATCAACGACATTTTCCAGGTCAGATCAGAACTGGAAGGTCTAGCAGCCTACCTGACCGCCCAGAATATTTCCCGGGAAAATGCTAAAAAGATGGTCGAGTATGCCGAAAATCTCAAAGAATGCCTGGTTAATGATGATCTGGAAAGATGTATTGAAATTGATATTTCTTTTCATCAAATTCTTTATGAAGTCTCAGATAATAAATGGCTGCAGAAGCTTCTGGACAGTCTCTTTGAACAAATTACCCGCTTCCGCTCACAGAGCTTAAACCGCGAAGGGCGCATGAAACAGGCCCACAAAGAACACAAAGAACTGGCCCAGGCTATAGAACAGGGTGAGGCTGAAAAAGCACGCCTGCTGGCCCAGCAGCACATTGAGAGTGCCCGCCAGAGTGTAATCGCGGTCTTTGAAAAAGACCTTGACAAAAAAATGAAAAAATAAATTTAGTTAAAAAAGAGCAAAAATAATTAAAAATAATTGAAAATAATTAAAAGCAAACAGAGGTCCGGCCTATAAAATACCGGCCTCTGTTTTTTTTACCTTATCCTTTTTTTTAGCTATCTTCCAGCAGCATATCCTCAAGACTGCCTCCTGCCGGAACCATCGGGAATACATTTTGTTCCTCTTCGATGATAAAATCAAGTATATAAGGGCCAGGGGTATCTAAGGCTTCTTTAATAGCAGGACGAACTTTTTCTGCCTCAGTAACCCGCTGTCCGCTGACACCATATGCATCAGCAACTTTTATAAAATCAGGTATCAGAGCAGGACATTCTTCACCGGGAGTAGAACAGTCCGGTGGACAGTTACCTGTTTTCCGCAGACAGGTTGAAGAATATCTTTTATCATAAAACAGCTCCTGCCATTGTCTTACCATTCCCAGATACTGGTTGTTAAAGATTAACACCTTAACCCCAATATCATTTTTAGCAGCAGTAGCCAGTTCCTGAATATTCATCTGAAAACTTCCATCTCCCGCCAGACAAACAACCGTTTCCTCCGGATTACCTACCTTAACTCCAACTGCAGCCGGGAAACCATAACCCATTGTGCCCAGGCCTCCCGAAGTCATAAGGCTTCTGGGATTGCTGAACTTATAATACTGGGCAGCCCACATTTGATGCTGACCTACTTCAGTGGTTATTAAAGCCTCTCCCTCAGTCAGATCATACAATTCTTCAATTATCTCTCTGGGAGTCAATTTCTCCATCTGACCATTCTCCTGAAATTCTTCATCCAGTTTACGCCATTCTGCTATCTGCTGCAGCCAGCCCTCTCTTGTTTTTTCTTCCAGCAGAGGAGTAAGCTCATCGAATACCTTTTTTACATCTGCCACCAGGGCCAGATCCACAGGAACCAGTTTGTCAATTTCAGCAGGATCAATATCAACATGAATAACTTTAGCATTTTGGGCAAATGAATTTAGTTCTCCTGTCACTCGATCATCAAAACGGGCCCCGGCAGCTATTATCAGATCTGCATTGGTAACAGCCAGATTAGCTTCAGTTGAACCATGCATACCCAGCATGCCCAGACTCAGCTGATCCCGTTCATCAAAAGCACCCAGTCCGGTCAGGGTAGTGGTTACCGGAAGAGAAGCCTTACGAGCCATCTCCCGCAGTTCTTTGCTGGCTTCAGAAATAATTACTCCCCCCCCGGTATAGAGAACCGGTCTTTCGGCTTTATTGATCATTTCTGCCATCTTATCAATCTTTTCCTGAGGTGCATTGTTAGCCGAAAGTTTATTTTTTATATCAATATCAAGTTCTCCATCAGAGGGATAGAAAAAATCAGTACTATCATTGAGAACATCTTTGGGCATATCCACCAGCACCGGTCCGGGACGTCCGGAAGTGGCTATATAAAAAGCCTCCTTAATCGTGGCCGCAAAATTATTAACATCCTGTACAATAAAATTATGCTTGGTAATAGGCATGGTAATCCCTTTAATATCCGCCTCCTGAAAAGCATCAGTCCCCAGCATAGAGGTCGGTACCTGTCCGGTAAAAGCAATTACTGGCACGGAATCCATGTGAGCTGTAGCCAGACCTGTAACCAGATTGGTTGCTCCGGGCCCTGAAGTCACCAGACATACACCGGGTTTACCTGTTGAACGTGCATAACCATCTGCCGCATGGGCCCCTCCCTGTTCATGGTGGGGCATAATATGCCTGATATCAGCATCCATAAGTTTATCATAGATTGGAATAACAGCTCCTCCAGGATATCCAAAAATTACCTCAACCTTCTCTCTATAAAGTGATTCAATAAATATTTCCGCTCCGGTCATTTTTGACATTTTATCCACTCCTTTTTTCCTTTTTTACCAGTTATTTAAATAAGATATTCAAAATAGCAATATAATAAAAAAAATAAAAAAATTATACAGCAGTTTAATAAAATAAATTCTGTTCCTGCTGCCCGGACAAAAAAATCATATCCCAAAAAAACTGAAAAAAATCAGCAATCAAATCAGCAAAAAACAAATCCTGCACAATAATAAAAACCTCTCACCTCAACTAACAGGTTCTCCTGTTAACTGGGGCGAGAGGTTTGACTCACGCGGTACCACCCAATGTTTTGTCCCCTTTTTAGAGGATCTTTCTGAGTACTACATGTTAAAAACTTCATACTCCAGCATTTGATAACGGATGCCGATAAAAGCCGGTAAGCCCTACTCAGAATAACTTTTCAGTCTTACAGTTCAGGGGCTACAGAAATCATAATCCTGGATTCCGGTTCTCAGTAATCCCGGTTCCCTGTAATCCCGGAAAATGAAGTCCCTCCCCATCAATACTTTTAGTGATTTTTTTCTGTTGCTAAACAGTATATATAATATATCTCATTTTGTCAAGGAGAATTTTGAGGTCACGCAAAAAATTCGGTTACCTCTTCCAGCAGGTCCATTATTTCAAGGTCCTGAGGGCAGGCCGGCTCACACTGACCACAGCGAACACAGGCTTCAGCCTGTTTACTCTGATCCAGGTCCTGATATTTTTCCCGGGCATCTTCATAATCATCATAAACATGAGCCCGGTTATAAAGGGCAAAATTACGCGGTATCTGTACTCCGGTAGGACAGGGCATACAGTAATTACACTGGGTACACTGAATCGGGCCCCGCAGTTTTTCTGCTATTTGACCCACCAGATCTTTTTCCTTTTGGGTAAGATGATTTACTCCTGAGTTTTCAGCACTGACCACATTTTCTTTTACCTGCTGCATATTGCTCATCCCACTCAGTACAGTAGTCACCTCAGGCTGATCCCACAGCCACTGTAAGGCCAAATCCGCCATGGTCCTTCCCACATCAGAGTCCTGAATAATTTTTTTTACTTCAGCCGGAGGATCCTGAGCCAGCTGACCGCCGCGCAGGGGCTCCATAACAACAACCGGAATACCTTTCCGGGCTGCATATTTCATCCCCTTCCGGCCGGCCTGAAATTGAGTATCCAGATAATTGTACTGAATCTGGCAGAAATCCCAGCCTTCATATTCATCAATAATTTTTACAAATTGTTCATAATCATCATGAAAAGAAAAACCAATATAATCTATTTTACCCTCCTGTTTGACTTTGTTAATCCAGGAAAAAACATCCACTTCTTTATACTTTTCCCACCTGTCTTCAGTAAGAGCATGCAGCAGATAAAAATCTATTTTGTCCACCTTTAGTTTGGCCAGCTGTTTATTTAAATATTTATCCAGATCCTCTTCTGTTTCAACCTCCCAGCTGGGTAGTTTGGTGGCAATTTTCGTTTTTTCCCGGTACCCATCTTCCAGAACCCGGGCCACAAGTGGTTCACTTTGTTTATCATGGTAGGGCCAGGCTGTGTCAATATAATTAACTCCCTGGTCCAGAGCATACCTTATCATCCTAACAGCCCGTTCTTCTTCAATATTTCCCTCTTCATCGGTCGGAAGTCTCATGGCACCAAATCCCAGAGCAGAAACTTTATAATCCAGATCTCCAAATGGTCTGTACTGCATATTATATGACCTCCATTGAATATGTTTTGGGTAATCGTTTATTTTTTTCTTTTTGCTATTTTTTAAAAATAGTAAATAACAGACCAGCTGCTGTCAGCTGTTTAATATTAATTCATTTAAAGGACGTTTGGGGACATGATGGACCCCCTGTTCATCACGCCAGTATTTAATATCCTCCTTTGATTCTGATGTTTCCAATACTATTTTTTCGTCCGGCTCTCCCAGGGCAATTATATTCATTATGTCATATCTGTCCTGGATATCGAGATTTTGCCGCAGTTTTTTGCGATCAATAGCACCAAAGATACAGCCTCCCAGATCTTTTCTTACTGCTCCCAGCAAGATACTCTGGGCTGCAATCCCCACATCAGTTTTGGCCGCTTCTGGTTCCTGATTAATCTCATTATCATTAAGGATAATCACATAGGCTGCCGGTCGTTCACCGGGTTCTGGACCTGTCCAGTTTTCAAGATAACCAGCCCAGGACAGGCAGGGAAATATCTTCTCATTTTTTTCCTGTTCATGAGAAATAATATATTTTAGAGGCTGCCTGTTGGCAGCAGAAGGTGAATAACGGGCCAGACTAACCAGTTCTTTTAATGTTTCCGGTGCTACTTTTCTTTGTTCATTAAATCTCCTGTAGGATCGGTTCTTTTTGATTAGATTTTCCACCATAATATCACCTCATTTATTAATTATGATCAAAAGCCGCAGAAAATAACATTCATTAAGTTTTTTTATATTATACATTTTATTTTCATTAACATCAATAAATAATATATTTTCACCCTTCTTCTGGCATAATTTATTTAATTTCCCCACCTTCTGCTGTTCAGCTCAATCTATTTATTAACCCATTTATTATATTTTTTACCATTTATTTTAAATTTTTTATAAATTATTGCAGGAATCTTCTGAGAAATCACTAATTAAAATAATAACAAAAATTTATAGGGGGAATATTTATGGTCCAAAAAATTAAAACATTAATTATTGATGACGACAGGTGCTTATGTGAAAAAATTTCAGATCATCTGGACAGCAGGGAGAATATTGAACTGATTGAGGTCGTACACAGTGGTAAAAAAGCTCAACAAATTATCAGCAGCAAACAGCCGGACCTGATACTTTTGGATATCATACTGCCCCATGTTGATGGTCTTGGTATTTTAGAACAAATTAATAATAGTGATAATCACGACCAGTTTAAAATTATCGTTCTTACGGCCTTTAGAAATAAAAGAATCACCCAAAAAGCTGCTTCCCTTGGGGCGGACTATATCATTATGAAGCCCCTGGATGTAAACATCCTTTCCAAAAGAATTAAACAGCTTTTTTCTTCTCCTGAGGAAAGCAGCTATCAAAATAAACAGCCACCGATTTTCTCAGCCCGGGAAGCTCCACGGGCATTTGAGGAAAATAACCTGAGAGCTGAAATCACAGAAGTATTACATAACCTGGGGGTTCCGGCCCATATAAAAGGATATTTATATCTAAGGAAGTCTATTGAACTGGTAATCAGAAATATAGACCTTCTGGGGGCGGTGACCAAAAAACTTTATCCCAGGGTGGCCCGTGAATTTGATACAACTCCCAGCAGAGTGGAAAGAGCTATCAGGCATGCCATAGAAGTGACCTGGGAAAGGGGAAACACCGAATCACTTGCTAAATATTTTAATAATACTTTGACTAAAAATGACCGGGCCACCAACTCACAATTTATTGCAAAAATTGCAGATAAATTTAGAGTTGAAAAAAGTATTTCCTGAATCAAAAATTATTGTTAATAAGGCTTGAATTTCTATTTACATAAATAAGGGCCTTTATATATAGCTGATTAAATGCTGATTAAATCGAAACAACCTATATAAGGGCCCTTTTAATTTTAAATATCACAAAGAACAAACTTCAAAATCTTTTTATTTTGAAGTTCAGTTATGAAATTAAAAAAATAAAATAAAAATTAGCTCAAACTCCATTTTTTCTCGTGTTTACTGAACATCAACATGTCCGGGATAAACATAGCCTCTAATACCATCAACCGTGACCGTATCTCCATCTTCTATATTGTCCATGATTTTCCCGGTATTAACAATAACCGGAATATCTAGTTCCAGGGCCAGGACAGCAGCATGTGAGGAGAGTCCTCCCTCAGAGGTCACAATAGCACCAGCTTTAGTAAGTGCCGGTCCATACTGTTCATTGGTCATGGGGGTGATTAATATATCCCCTTGTTCAATCCGGGATAGTGCTTCATCAGCATTACATACTTTCCTAACTTTTCCGGATATGATTCCCCGGCCAATACCCTGTCCCCGGGCCAGAGGTTCTCCAACAATATCCAGCTTAATTAAATTTGTGGTTCCCGGTATACCTACCGGTACTCCGGCGGTAATGGTAACCAAATCCCCATTGGACAATAAACCTGCTTCTAGAGCGGTATCTACAGCATTATCTATCATATCGTCGGTGGATTGACTTCTTCCAACCAGTAGAGGCTCTACACCCCAGCAGAGAGTCAATGTATGCTGAACCATCCTGCTGGGAGTAACAGCTATTATGGGGGTCAGGGGCCTATTCTGAGATACTTTTAAGGCTGTAGAACCAGAACCTGTGGGAGTAACAATCGCCTTAGCTCCCAGGTCTGCAGCCGATTTACAGGAGGCAAAACCAATTGCTTCTGTAATGGTACTTGATATTTCCACCTTGTTTTCCCGAAACTTATCCCGGTAAGAATCTGAGTTTTCAGTTTCCCGGGCAATCCGGGCCATTGTTTTAACAGCCTCCACAGGATAAGACCCAACCGCTGTCTCCCCGGAAAGCATTACAGCATCAGCTCCATCAAAAACAGCACTGGCAACATCAGAAGCTTCTGCCCGGGTGGGACGGGGATTGCGGATCATAGAATCCAGCATTTCGGTGGCAATTATCACCGGTTTCCCGCAGTCACTGCATTTTTTTATAATCTTTCTCTGAATCACCGGAACCTGTTCTGTGGGTAATTCCACTCCCAGATCCCCGCGGGCTACCATTATCCCGTCAGACACCTCAATAATTTCATCTATATTTTTAACTCCCTCCTGATTTTCTATCTTGGCTATTATCTTAATATCCCGGGCCCATTCCTCACGAAGAAGTTTTTTTATTTCAATAACATCTGCTGCCTGGCGAACAAAAGAAGCAGAAATAAAATGGATACCATGTTTTATACCAAATTTAATATCTTCTTTATCCTGTTCAGTTACCGAAGGCAGGTCCAGACTATGTCCCGGTATATTTACCCCCCGGTTCTCCTCCAGTAATCCTCCGTTTTTCACCTCACACAAAAGCCACTCTTCACCCATCTTCTGTACTTCCAGTTCAATCAAACCATCATCCAGAAGAATTTTCGTACCTTTCTCTATTTGAGAAAGATCTCCTCTATAGTTAATACTAATCCTGTCTGCATCACCGGTAATATCCCGCTCAGTAATTTTAAGAGTATCACCATCAGAAAGGGAAACCTGGCCTCCCTGGATTGAACCCACTCTAATTTCAGGGCCTTTTGTATCCAGCATAAGCCCTATGGGCTCTTTTAGCCTTTCATCCAGCCTTTTTATGAGAGCAAACTGTTCTTTTCTCTCTTCATTGGTCCCGTGAGAAAAATTAAACCGGGCAACATTAAGTCCATTTTCAATCATCCGGCTCAGGACCTCTTCCTTAAAACTGGCCGGCCCCACAGTGGCCACTATTTTTGTTTTGCGCAAGGTCAATTCCCCCTTCATAAGGTGTTTATAAGTTGTGAGAGTGCTTTGCACAATGTGTTGTTATATGGAAAGAATTTGAGCCAAATCATACATATCCTGCTCAATATCTTTGGAAGAAGAAAGCATCTCAGGTATATCAATCTCACTTAAACCACCATTTTGACAGGAAACCATCTGGTTTGTTACCCCTGCGATCAATTTATCCACTGCCCGGGCACCTAGACGGCTGCCTAAAATTCTATCCCGGGCGGTTGGTTTACCTCCTCGCTGAAGGTGCCCCAGAATTATAACCCTGGTTTCCAGACCTGTTTTTTCCGAAATAGCTTCCCCCAATCTAAAGGCATTACTTTGATTTAGGTCACGGTTGGTTTTGAAATTTTCCCCAACTCCCTCGGCAACCATAACAATACTGTGTAATTTCCCTCTTTCATATCCACTCTTAACCTTATTGGCTACCTCTTCAATGGAAAAATCAACTTCCGGAATTAATATTGATTCTGCTCCTCCGGCCAGACCTGCACCCAGAGTAAGAAAACCGGCATGGCGGCCCATGGTTTCAATGATAAATGTTCTTTCATGGGAAGTGGCTGTATCCCGGATACGGTCCACAGAATCCAGAATAGTGTTCATAGCTGTATCAAAACCTATGGCATAATCAGTACCCGGCATATCATTATCAATAGAGGCCGGTACCCCCACAGCAGGGAAATCAAGTTTGGTGGCTATGTCATTGACCCCACGCATGGTTCCGTCTCCCCCAATACAGATAATACCACCTATACCCTGTTTTTTCATTTGAGCAAGAGCTTTCTGCATTCCCTCTTCTGTTTTAAATTCTTCACAGCGGGCTGAAAGCAGCATGGTACCACCTTTATGTACAATATCAGCCACAGAACGACGTTCCAGAGGCAAAAAATCACCATCAATTAAACCGGAAAAACCTCTTTTAACACCAAAAACCTCTAATCCTTCATAAATCGCCTTTCTGGTGGCAGCTCTAATTGCTGAATTCATCCCCGGAGCATCTCCGCCACTTGTTAAAATAGCAATTTTATCCACTTTTTTGCTTCCTCCTCATTTGCTCTGTATATTTTCCCTTTTTAAACTTTGGTCATCTTCTTTTCGGTCCTCATCAATCAAATTTTCCCGTATTTTCCCCTGATCCGGCTTAATAATGTGTTCACCCATGTCTCTAAACTTACTGTATCTCTGCTCCAGCATTTGTTCCTCAGATAATTCAGATAGTTCCTTAACTGCTGTAATTATTTCTGACTTTAGAATTTCAGCTGCCTTTTTTTGGTCTTTATGGGCCCCACCGGCCGGCTCCGGGATTATTTTATCAATAACTCCCAGCTCCATCAAATCGGGAGCCGTAAGTTTAAGAGCAGCGGCGGCTTCTTCAGCTTGATCAGAATTCTTCCACAAAATAGCCGCACAGGCTTCCGGAGAAGACACAGAATAATAACTGAACTCCATCATCATAATCCTGTCTCCCAGTCCAATGCCCAGTGCTCCTCCACTACCTCCTTCACCGGTAATAATTACAATAATTGGTGTTTTAAGACCCGACATTTCCATCAGGTTGGTAGCAATAGCCTCGGCCTGCCCTCTTTTTTCTGCACCAATACCCGGATAAGCTCCGGGGGTATTTATTAAATTAACTACCGGCCGGCCGAATTTNTCTGCCTGTCTCATCAATCTCATTGCTTTTCGATACCCCTCGGGATGAGCCATCCCAAAATTACGGTTNATATTTTCTTTGGTATCCTTACCTTTTTGATGGCCCAGTATGGTAACAGGTATATCTTCTATTAAACCAATACCTCCCACCAGAGCCTGATCNTTTCCAAAACGGCGNTCCCCCTTAAATTCAATAAATTCATCGGTTATCTGGTCAATATAATCAAGAGTTAAGGGNCGCTCCGGATGGCGGGCAATCTTTAATATCTGCCAGGGCTCAAGGTTATTATAAATTTCTTCTCTTACATTTTCAGCCCTTTTTTCCAGTCTTTTTATTTCACTGCTCAGATCTATATTTTTTTCCTTCATAAAAGACTCTAACTCTTCGATCTTTTTATTTAGCTCCAGCAGTGGTTTTTCAAAATCGAGCAGCTTGTTTTCATCCATAATATATCAAAACTCCTCTCCGGTACGGTGGATTTTCAAAATAGAAGCCAGATTGTCCCGGATATTCTTTCTTTCTACTACCCTGTCCACCATACCGTGTTCCAGTAAAAATTCAGCCCTCTGAAAACCTTCCGGAAGTTTTTTACTTATTGTCTGCTTTATAACCCGGGGACCGGCAAAAGCAATCAGGGCACCCTGTTCTGCGAGAATTATATCCCCCAGTGAGGCGTAACTGGCTGTAACTCCTCCGGAAGTGGGATCAGTCAAAACAGAAATAAACAGGATACCTTTCTCATGAAGTCTTCTCACGGCAGCACTTGTTTTAGCCATCTGCATCAGGGACAGCATCCCTTCCTGCATCCGGGCTCCCCCCGCTGTACTAAAAATCACAAGCGGTTTTTCAGATGTGTGCGATTTTTCAACAGCCCGGGTTATCTTTTCTCCAACTGCCGAACCCATACTTCCCCCCATGAAATAAAAATCCATCACCGCAATCACAATCGGATATTCTTCTATTGCCGCCTCACCGGTGATCACAGCTTCATTTATCGTATTTTCTCTCTTTGCCTTCTCTAATTTATCCTGATAACCGGGAAAATCAAGAGGATCTCCAGTATTAACATCCTCAGCAAACTCCTCAAAGCTGTTTTCATCAACCGTAATACTGAGCCGGTCTAAAGCTGTTAGTCGAAAGTGGTAACCACATTTAGGACAGACCATGAGATTCTGAGCTAACTTTTTGTTGAATATAATTTCTTCACACTCTTTACATTTGGTCCACAGCTGATCATCTTCTTTTTGTTTTTGCTTTTCTTCTCTTTTATCCTCCGGCTCTTTTGTATCCTCTTTTTCACCCTTTTTTACGGTAACATATTTTGATTTTCCAAACCAGTCCTTTAACATCATATTCACCCCGAATAATAAATAATTTTACCGAAAATATACAGCTGTAAAATGTCAGGTGGGGTCCTGATCCTGATATAAATTAATGTGTTTACAGCACATATCCGAAAAAACTGCAGCAATATGGCTAATAATCTTCTATAAGAAGTAAAATAAAAGCCCTAAATATAAATTTATATATATAATTACATATCTTTTCCTGATTTCATGGTTCCGTGCTTGCTTTTTATCTCAGCCCGGCCGCGTATTTTAATTGCCGATGTATTCTCTGTAAACTGTGCCGCCAGTACTTCTCCCTTGTCCAGTTTCTCGGTATGAGAAAATCTGGTTTCCTTGCCCCGGGTTAACCCAATAATAGTAACTCCATCTTCCAGGGCCTTAACCATTACAAAATCAGCATCAACATCCATGATCACTACCCCCTATTTAGTTTATCATATAACTTTTAAAAATTAATGTCAAGCAGGGTTCAGCCCTCTCTATCTTATGAAACCGGTGGTAAATAGCGAAATAATGGTTACCACAATTCCGGCCAGCAGAACACCCGTCAAAATTGCCGGAAAGGCATAGCGAAACTTAATTTTAAACAGTACTGCCGCCAGACAGGCCGTCCAGGCTCCAGTAGTAGGCAGGGGTACTGCTGTAAAAAAGATTAAACCCAGAGCTCCATAACGATCAACCCGATCACTTTTTTTGTAGGTCCTGTGATCCAGCCAGTCAAAAAAACGAGCCATAAAATTCAGATGCTTTTTTAAAAAAAATCTAACCGGCTGCAAAAACATAAGCAGAGGCACCACCGGCATCATATTACCGGTTATCCCCAAGAAAAACACATAGGCTGGATTTAACCCCAGGGAAATACCCAGAGGAATAGCCAGTCTTAGTTCAGCAAAGGGCAGCCAGGCAGTAAAAAAAACCGCCCAGTCTTCTGTTAGATATCGTCCCAGCCAGTTAAATATTTCGGCTGCAAATTCTTCCATAATATATGGTGTCAACCTCCTGAAGACATATAACTATAATCTCCCGTATATTTTTATAACTTCTCCATTTTGAGGGAAGCTGCTTTCTAATTATATAATTTCCAGTCCTTTTCCGGAATAATATCCTGCAGAGCCGAGCCAGCTTTATCTTTTTGGGCCCAGAACTTTCTCCCACAGAGTACCAGACTCCCTCCGGACCTAAAAAAGACGGGTACCTCACTATTGTGCTGTGCAAATCGGTCTTTGATCTGTTTCAGACTCCCGGTTTTACAGGCCTCCAGGTTTATCTCCAGCAGAGACTGTTCCAGAAAGATAATTTCCCGGGCCACAAAATTATCATCTTTATCACAGTGACCATATACTAAAACCTTATCATCCTGTTCTGGAAAATGTGGTAATTCCCGCAGTAAATCCGGAAATACTGTAACATCAACTTCACCTGTATCATCTCGAATACTGAGAAAGGCCATCCGGTTGTTCCTCCGGGTAATATGTTCTTTCACTGAGGCTATCATTCCGGCTAATATCTGTCTTTCACCCGGTTCAGTTGTTCCAAACAATTCGGAACACTCAATTTTAGCGAATTTTTTTATTTTTTCAGCATATATATCCATTGGATGTCCGGAAACATAAATCCCCAGATATTCTTTTTCCTGTTTTAGTTTTTTGTCAAGATCCAGCTCATCAACCCGGGGATACTCTATGCTGCTGTCAAAAAAATCCTCTTTATTATCAACAATATCGAAAAATGAAGTCTGATTCTGTGAGCGATTTTTCCTGTCTGCTGACATCTGCTGATACATCTCTTCATATTTTAACAGTAATCGGGAGCGATAAATCCCCAGACTATCCAGTGCTCCCGATTTTATAAGTGATTCCAGAGTTCTGATATTAATACTTCGGGTATCCACCCTCTTGAGAAAATCAGCCGGATTACTGTAAGGACCGTCTTTCTCTCGTTCCCGGACAATACTCTGAATGGCATTTTTTCCTAAGTTTTTTACCGCTTTCAGGCCAAAACGAATATTATCTTCTTTATTGGGACTGAATTCATAATCACTCTCATTGATATCAGGGGGCAGAACTTTTATCCCCATCTCCCGGCACTCTTCAATATACTGAGCTATTTTATCCAGATTATTCATTACCGTTGACAGCAGTGCTGACATAAATTCTGAAGGATAATTGGCCTTAAGATAACCTGTCTGATAGGCAAGCAGAGCATAAGCGGCACTGTGTGATTTGTTAAATCCATATCCGGCAAAATACTCCATCTGGTCAAAAATTTCATGAGCCGTGTTTTTTTCGATACCTTTTTTATGAGCCCCGGCAACGAATTTTTTTCGTTCCCGGGCAATCAGTTCCGGCTTTTTCTTACCCATTCCGCGGCGCAGTATATCTGCTTCTCCCAGAGAATAGCCTCCAATATCACTGGCTATCTGCATTACCTGTTCCTGGTAGAGCATCAGGCCAAAAGTTTCCTCCAGAATGGGTTTTAAACTGGGATGAAGATATTCAGGCTCCTGTTCACCGTGACGGCATTTAATATAATCTTCGACCAGACCACTGCTCAGAGGGCCCGGGCGACCCAGAGCCAGCAGGGCTATCAGGTCTTCAAACCTTTCCGGTCTCAATTTCTGATTAAGATCCTGAAACAGACGGGACTCCATTTGAAAAACACCCAAAGTCTGGCCCCTGCTCAGCATTTGATATACTGCCGGATCATCAAGAGCTATATTATCAATATCAATTTTTTCATTGTATCTTTTTTCCACCAGATCAACTGTTTTTTCTATAATTGTAAGGTTTCTCAATCCCAGAAAGTCCATTTTCAAAAGTCCCAGATCTTCAAGCTCCTCCATGGGCAGCTGAGTAATAATACTCTCTTCCTGAAACTGAACCGGAACATAATCGGTCAGATTTTCGGGAGCAATAATCACTCCGGCAGCATGGGTAGAAATATGACGGGGTAGACCCTCCACTTTCCGGGCAAAATCAAGCAGCTGCTTAATATCTTCATTTTCACTGTACATTTCCTGGAGCTGTTTATTCTCCTCCAGTATTTCATCCAGCGAAGACCCGGAAGCGGGAATCATTTTAGCCACCCGGTCCACTCTATCATACGGAATATCCAGAGTTCGCCCTACATCCCGGACCGCGCCCCGGGCCGCCATAGTTCCAAAAGTACCTATCTGAGCCACCTTTTCTTCTCCATAGCGTTCTTTTACATATTCAATTATCTCATCCCGTCTTTCATCAAAATCAATGTCAATATCCGGCATTGTCACCCGCTCTGGATTAAGAAACCTCTCAAAAATAAGCCCATATTCCAGAGGATTTATTTTGGTAATACCCAGTAAATAGGAGACCAGGCTCCCGGCCGCAGAACCACGCCCCGGCCCCACCCTTATCTCCTGGCGCTCCGCAAAGGCAACAAAATCCTGAACAATTAAAAAATAGGAAATATAGCCCATCTCTTCTATAATATTCAGCTCATATTCCAGCCTTTTTTGAGCCTGTTCATTTTCTTTTAAACCTCTCTCTTCAAGACCCTTAAGACACTTTTTTTTCAGTAATTCAGCCGGAGTCTCCTCAGCACCTATATCCGGATAATCCGGTAAATAAAATTTTTCAAAATCAAGTTCCACATCACAGCGTTCAGCAACAGTGGCCGTATTTTTATAGGCCTTTTCTATTTTGGGAAACAGATTATACATCTCTTCTTTACTTTTAAAATAAAACTCACTGCCTTCAAAAGACATACGATCCTCATCATTAACAGTGGTTCCGGTCTGCATGGCCAGAAGGAGATCATGTAAATCATCATCTTCCTTTTGCAGATAATGAATATCATTGGTTACCACCAGGGGCAGATCCCGGTTTTGAGCCAGAGATATAAGTTTACTGTTCACCTTTTTTTCCTGCTGCAGGTTGTGGTCCTGTAATTCCAAAAAGAAATTTTCTCTTCCAAAAATCTCTCTATATTCTTCAGCAGCTTCAGCTGCCTGCTCCGGCTTTTGTTCCCGGAAAAGAAGGGGAACCTCTCCCTCAATACAGGCCGAAAGGGCTATCAAACCGGCCCGGTGTTCATAGAGCAGATCTTTATCCACCCGTGGTTTATAGTAAAAACCATCCAGCCAGGCCCGGGAGACTATTTTAATCAAATTATGATATCCTTTTTTATTTTGAGCCAGCAGTATTAGATGATATCTGCGGCGGCTATTTTTTTCAAAACGAGAACCGGGGGCCACATAGACCTCACAGCCCAGTATCGGTTTAATCCCCGCTTCTTGAGCCCGACGATAAAAATCTATAATCCCGTACAGCACACCATGGTCGGTTATTGCCACCGCAGACATATTATTTTTTTGGGCCTCTGTTATTAGCTCACCTACCCTGACAGCTCCATCAAGAAGGCTGTATTCAGTATGGTTATGCAGGTGAACAAAATCTTTCTCCTTCATCAGTACTCACCCTGATAATTTTCCAAATTTTTTGAGATCATTATCACTATTATCTAAATATTATCTATAAACACTATCTATAAAAAGACTATCTATAAATCTCTAAAAATAGTCAAACTTGAATATTTATATAAAGTTAATAAATTAAATTCTTAAAAATATTGTCATCAGACATATTTATGATATAATATATTAAGCAGAAGTGAAAACAAAGATACAATTTATATGAAATTTCTTTTTTAAACACAGGAGGTGTGTTTAATGGATAAAGAAAAGGTAAAAGATGTTATTGATAAAATAAGACCCGGACTGCAGGCTGATGGTGGAGATGTTGAACTGGTAAATATCAAGGAGGACGGAATTATTGAAGTTGAACTCCAGGGAGCCTGTGCCGGCTGTCCCATGTCTCAGATGACTATCAAAAATGGTATTGAAAGAATCCTCAAGGAGGAAATTCCTGAAGTTAAAGAAGTTAAGGCCGTAAATTAATATAATTTAAGTAATTAAAATGATTAATTTCAAGATCTATCGGCTAAATTAACAGCTTCTTTATCAGCCTATATATAAAAAACAACAAATAACTTAAAAAACTAATAGTTCATTGGCCAATATTTTATACTATAAGGATTTTATATAAAGGATTTCATATAGAAAAAATAGAAAAAATCCAGTAGGGTTAATATAAAATATCCAAAAAATCATCTAACATTATCTATATAGATTATATAATCTATATCTATAAAACTATATCTATAAAATCTATCTATATGCAGGCCTAAATGAAAAACAGGCAAATAAAATGTGGCAATTGCTTACAGGAATTGCCACATTTTTTATTATCTGTTATCTTAGCCCTATTCTTTTATTCATCGGCTGCTGGATCTGCTTTCTCATCTTCATCTTCCTTTAAAATACCGATCTCCAGATCTCCAAAAAGAATATTCTGCAGATCATTCAGCATCTGGCTCATCTGGTACTCGGCCTGGATATATTTTTTGGCCCTTGAATTTATATCAATTAAATTTTCCAGTCTTTCAGCTTCCTGTTTTTCTGATTCAGTTATCTCTTCCCCCGACATTCTTTTTGATTGAACCTTCATCTGATGCTCCATATATTCCTGAAGCATATCTCTGGTTGATTCATCCTCTAAAATTTTTTCCCTTATCTCCTGGTAGGACTTATATTCATCCGTGTTTTTAATCTCCCGGGCCAGTCGGTTGGCAGTATCATAAACTGACATAAAAAATCCCTCCCTGTTTTATTTATAATAACATAAAAATACAGCCGCTGAAAAGGTTAACCAGGCTTATTCATAAATCAATCTGCCCAGCAAAGAACGGTTTATTCTTACGGCTTCATACTGGCAGACCTCCTGACAGCAAAAACATCTAATGCAGTCTTCATAATCAATTTTCACACTTTTTTCTTCCGGGTAAATTGTATCTGCCGGACAGCTGTCCACACAGGCACCACATAATACACACCTGCCTTTTATTATCTCCGGATGAGAACGCAGGAGGCGGAGCACAAAATGGCTGATAATATCCGGCAGCCTGTTCTCCAGTAGGTTGGTATCTTCTCTGCCCGGAGGCACCTCAGTATCCAGATCGGGAACCAGCTCATCACCACACAGCTTTAATTCCTCAAGTCTGGAGACTAACCCTCTCTGCCCGGCATTTTTAATCATGGGCAGCCGGTCAGGAGACTGGATGCCCATTAAATAGGAGGCTGCTGTATCCAGAGCAAAAGGTGATTCTGCTCCCAGCAGATATCCAAAATCATGAGCTTCTCCCCCTGAAGGACCTGCACCATCCATTCCTGTTATTCCGTCTATAATATTTAAATCCGGGTCAATAAAAAGAGCAAGATCAATCAGCATATCCGAAAAAAGACTGACTTCCCGCATATTCATATGGTATTCACTTTTTATCAGTCCGGGAACCACTCCAAATATATTCTTTACAGCCCCCGTCATACGTGTCAGGCCATGGGTTTTTAATTTGGGCAGATTAATAATAACATCAGCTTTTTGAACAAAATTACATACCGGAAACGACCTGCTCACTTTACCCCGGGTCCAGGACATCTCTTTGTGGCCCAGATCATAATTCAATTTCACACCTTCAGCTTCGGCCGCCCCTGTTAAACCCGATTGCTTGTAAAAATTTTTAAGTATAGTTTTCTTAAAGGGACTGCCCGGACTGTCTCCGATTATAACCTCCCCGGCCCCGGCTTTTAGCAGCAAATCAGCCAGGTTTTTGACCACCAGCGGATGAGTGGTCACCGCCTCCTCTGGTGATTTACCCATCAGCAGATTCACCTTCAGCAGAACAGAATCACCCTCAGAGACAAATTGCTCTATACCTCCCAAAAGCTGAAACAGCTCCTTTAACTTTCTTTTGACCAGATAATCATTATAAGAACTGCATTTTTTTACAGCAACAAGTTCCATTTTTTTCTCCTTCTGTACTGAATAACCCAATTAATATCTTTTCTATCCCCTACCAAAAAAATACAGTGTTTACTTTTCAGTTTCTACATTTAATTTCAAAAAAAGAAAAGCCGGGCAGCCCCAGCCTGTTAACAAACACCCAAACATAAAAAAAGAAATTATGTCTATAAAAAACCTTTTTTGCTATCTTTAGGATACTTTTTCTTTGTTTTCGCCTCCATCTTTATTATCTTCACTTTTTTTCTTTTTATTAACATAAAAACCGGACCCCTTGAAAATAATTCCCGGACTTCCAATTAATCTTTTAACCCCGGCCCCGCATTCGGGACACTCTTCCAGAGGGTCATCGGATATTTTCTGCAGCTTTTCAAAACGTCCACATTCTTCACATTCATACAAGTATGTTGGCATATTATCTCCTCCTGTGATTGGTATATATATTTAAAATATATTAAAAATATATATTAAATGTCCTATATAATTTATATTACATAATCAGACAATTGTCAAGTAAAAATAATATTCAGTACAAATTTTTAATGCATCTTTTTATTATTTTTCAGCCTATTTTTAAAAAATCAGACCTTTAAGCTGAATTTTGGTTATGGTTTTCCTTTTCTAAATCAGGGGCAAAATATTTCCATAAATTAAAAAGCTGCAGAAAAACAAATAATATCAAAACCACCCAGCTGCTTCCCATATTTATCAAGAAAAAAGTTCCTCCGGCAGCACAGATAAGAGTTAACAGCAGATAAATTTGATTGTTATATCCCATTTTGAAAAACTGCCAGGGTGCAAAGGTCAAACCCACAAAAACACCCGGTTCCACAGCATAAAAAGCACCCAGGCCCCCAATTAAAATAAAGAATATGAATAGAACTATATTTATAACAAACATCATGTACACCCTCTCCTGTAGATAAAAAATAAAAATATATTGACTTCAAAACTAAAAAATAATGAATCACAGCTTCCAGGAGCCGATTTATTTTCTATTTAGAACAGCAATATTTTCAATATGATAGGTCTGGGGAAACATATCCACCGGCTGAATAAAATCAACATTATATTTTTCATTGAGCATATTAATATCCCGGGCCATGGTGGAAGGCTTACAGGAAATATATATGACTTTTTGAGGAGTATACTTCAGTATCTGACTGCAAAACCGATTACTCAGTCCCTTACGCGGAGGATCAACCAGGATAATATCCGGTTTTATTCCCCGGGAGCATAATTCGGGGAATTTTTCTTCCACCTGACCATTAAAAAACTTACAGTTATCTATTCCATTAACTAATGCATTCTGACGGGCATCTTTTATAGCCTCCAGGACTTCCTCAATTCCATAAACCTTTTCGACCTGGTCGGCCAGATACAGCCCTATACTTCCCAGACCACAGTATGCATCCAGAATAATTTCATCTCCCCTAAAATTAACTCTATCTGAGATATATCTCAGCAGCCTTTCAGCCTGCAGAGTATTAACCTGAAAAAAAGCACCCGGAGAAATTTTATACTGCACCTGACCCAGGTACTCGGTGATTTTATTCTCACCTGTGATTTTAATATATTTATCTCCGGTCACCACATTGGTCTGAACCGGATTAACATTTTGAAAAACAGACTTCAGTTCAGGTACCCTCTCCATTATTCGGCTGGCAATCTGTTCTTTTTGAGGAAAATCTTCCCGGGCAGTGACCAGGATTAAAAGGGCCTGATTGGTACAGGTCCCACATCTGATAACCAGATGACGTATCAGGCCTGATTTTTCCTGTTCATTATAAACCTGAAGTTCAAATTCATTCATTAAATCCTCTGTTTCTTTTTTTATTCTGTTAATTAATTGATGCTGGATTGAACAATTATCATTTTTTACAGTTCTGTGAGTCCCCCGGGCATAAAAACCGGTAAAAATATCACCCTTATTATCTACACTAACCGGAAGTTGAGACTTATTTCTATAATACCAGGGAAAATCCATACCCAGTATATTATTTATTTTGTCATCAGTGATGTCAGCAATTTTCCGAAAAGCATCTTCAACAATTCCCTTTTTCTGCTTAAGCTGAAACTTATAAGTTATATGCTGCAGCTGGCAGCCCCCACATTCCTTAAAAACGGGGCAGGGTGGAGAAGTACGGTGTGAAGAAGGATGTAAAATTTCCACAACTTTTCCCCGGGCATAATTTTTTTTGACCTCAGTTATTTCTGCTTTTATACTCTCTCCGGGAACAGTCCGGGGTACAAACACCACCAGCCCATCCTCCAGCCTGCCCACCCCATCTCCTCCGGAGGCCAGATCATTAATTGTTAATTTAACTTTCCTGCCCTTCTCAATCAATACTTTTTCCTCCTCGAATATCACTCAGATATTCTTTAATTTCATCAGAAGTAGTTAAACTCAAAGCCTTTTCGGCAACCTGGAGGGCATCATCACTTCTCCAGCTGCTGATTAGTTTTTTGGTCTCTAGAATTGAAATAGCACTCATGCTAAGTTCATCAAGCCCTATTCCCAGCCAGAAAGGAATCAACAGATCATTGCCGGCCGCTTCACCACACATTCCTACCCAGATATCATTTTCATGAGCCTGGGCCACAATCCTGCTGATAAATCTAAGAACAGCAGGATGGAAAGGAGAATGCATCCGGGCAATTTTTTCATTATTCCTGTCAACTGCCAGCATATACTGTATAAGGTCATTGGTACCTATACTGAAAAAATCTACTTCCCGGGCCAGTTCTCCAGCAATCATAAGTGTAGATGGTATTTCAATCATGATCCCGGATTCAATTTGTTCCGCAAATTCAAGCCCCTCTTCTCTCAGCTCACGACGTGATTCTTCCATTAGTCTCTTTGCCGCACAAAGTTCTTCCAGAGATGATATCATGGGAAACATGATTTTAATATTACCGTATTTACCGGCTCTTAAAATTGCTCTAAGTTGATCCTTGAAAATTTCCGTTTTTTCCAGTGATATTCTTATAGCCCGGTAACCCAAAAATGGATTCTCTTCTTCTGTCATCTCAAAATAGGGCAGATTCTTCCCCCCACCTATATCCAGGGTACGAATAATAACGGGAGCACTGCCCATCTTTTCAGCTACCCTGCGGTAAACCTGAAACTGCTCTTCCTCAGAGGGCAGTTCACTGCGGTTCATATATAAAAATTCAGTCCGGAAAAGGCCAATACCTTCTCCCCCATTTTCTAACACCGAATCAACTTCATCCGGATCACCAATATTACCTACCACTTCAATTTTTTTACCATCTTCAGTAACTGCATTACTATCCCGATAACGTATTAGATCCTGCTGATGTTTTTCAAATTCAGCTTTACGTTCCCTAAAATTCCGTAATACATCTTCTTCTGGCTCAACAACAACCTCACCTTCAGTGCCATCCACAGCTATTGTATCTCCGGAATTGCATTTTTCCATAAACCCATCACCCACACCTACAACGGCCGGGATGCCAAGTGAGCGGGCCATTATTGCCGAATGAGAGGTTCGGGAGCCCTGTTCAGTCACAAAAGCCTTAACAACCGATGTGTCCAGCCTGGCGGTATCAGCCGGAGTTAAATCCCGGGCAACAATTATAACCTCTTCCTGTAATTTATGTTCTGTTTGTTCCTGAGATATCAGTTCTTTTATAAGCCGGTGACCGACATCCCGGACATCACTTTTTCTTCCTTCCAGATACTTATTCTCAATCCTTTTAAAAATATTAATATAATGATCCATGACTTCATCAACAGCTTTTTCTGCCCGTAAATGCTGCTTTCTTATTTTTTCTTCTATTGCCGGAATTAATTCAGGGTCATCAAGAAGCATTATGTGAGCTTCAAATATACGGGCTTTATCGGGACCCAGTTCCTCTTCAATATGCTCCTTAATTGCCTTAAGTTCCTTCTTAACCTTCTGTAGAGCAACGTGCAGCCGTTCAATCTCCTCTTCTACTTCCTGTTTTTTAATATTCTGCTCTTCTATCTTTATATCCTGGTTTACCAGCTGATATACTTTTCCTATTTCAATACCTGGTGAGGCACCAATCCCGCGCAATAAAACCACCTTCCATCTCTTAATTATTAACTTATTGTCTTTTGAGATTTTTAACCAAAATAATTTTTTGCTTTTTTAAAAAATAAAAAAGGTTGCCCTGCAAAAAGTAAATTTTATTTAATTTAAGAAATAATATTACTGTAATGAAAGGAATCATAAATTGAAAAATCTTAAAATAACAGTTTTTGCAGGATAAGCAAAAATAAAGCCTTAATTCATTATATCTGCTGATTTATCTTATAGCAAATTTTATCTAAATTGGCCCAATAAAATTGGCCAAAGAAAACTCTATCTAAACTACGTATTAGGTGAAACTTAAATACCATACTTCGTTCAATCAACCTGATAATATAGATTGAACTCTAATCTATATGAAACAGCTGGATGATGCAGCTGGAAGCTCTATCTAAATTTTTAATTTAGGTGGAGAGGTTCACTAATCGTATAAACAACAATGATTTTAATAATTTTGTGATGATTTTGTACTCTCCTAAAAAAATAAACCCGGAACAGAGCTTTATCTGACCGGGTTTAATTTTTTTGTTTGTTAAATTTTAAGTGCACACTATAAGCTTTTTTAGCTGGTTAACCAGCTAAAAAATCAGAAATCAAATTAAATACCTCTTTCCTTATATTCAGTGTGCAGCAGTTCATGTGCTTTGTGACTGCCCGGTTTTTCCAGGAATTCTTCATATAATTTCTGGATAAGAGGATTCTCATGTGATTTCCTTAATTTTTTATTCCTGTCCAATTCATATATGGCATCAATTCTTTTTTGCCTAACTTCTTCATTGGTGGGAATAGGCTGACCCCCACCACCAATACAACCTCCCGGACAGGCCATAAATTCTACAAAATGATATTCTTCTCCATCTTTAATTCTTTCCATCAATTTTCTGGCATTACCCAGCCCATGGGCTACAGCTGCCTTTAGNGTCAGGCCATTGATTTCTACTTCCGCTTTCTTAATACCCGGCAGACCGCGTACCATCTCGAAATCCAATTTTTCCAGTTCTTCGCCGGTAATTAACTCATAGGCGGTTCTGAGGGCAGCCTCCATAACTCCNCCTGAAGCACCAAAAATATTTCCAGCTCCACTTGAAACCCCTAGCATCCGGTCAAAGTCCCGTTCTTCCAGATGGGGAAGATCAATACCTGCCGCTTTAATCATTCTAGCCAGTTCTCTGGTGGTCAGTACATAATCCACATCACTATTCATTTCCGGACGAGCAGCTTCATATTTTTTGGCAGTACAGGGCATAACAGAAACAACCACAATATTTTCAGGATCAATATCATTCTTTTCTGCATAATAGGTTTTACCGAGAGTCCCAAACATCTGCTGCGGAGATTTGCACGAAGAAAGATGGTCCAGATAGTCAGGATAAAAGTGTTCAATAAACTTAATCCAGCCGGGAGAACAGGAGGTGAAAAGAGGCAAATTTTTCCCATTCTCTATTCTATTGATTAGTTCTGTCCCTTCTTCCATTATTGTTAAATCAGCGGTAAAATTAGTATCAAAAACACGATCAAAACCAAGTCTGAACAGAGCAGCAACCATCTGACCGGTCGTAGTCGGACTATCTATTTCGGCAAAAGGTTCTGATAAAGCAACCCTAACTGCCGGAGCTGTCTGAACAATCACGTGTTTTTCGGGATCATTTAACTCATCCCAGACATTGTCAAAGTGATAAACTTCGTGTAAAGCTCCTGTCGGACAGGTATGAATACACTGTCCACAGTTGGTACATTCAACATTACCCAGTCCTTTATCTGAGAAAGTTGTAACCTCTGTGGCCGGACCACGATCCGCAGTAGTAAAAATACCCACACCCTGTATTTCTTCACACTTTCTGATACAGCGCCCACAGGTGATACACTTATCCGGTTCACGAACTATAGAATAGCTGGATTCATCCTTCTGATAGCCTTTATCAATAGGATCCAGCCGTACCTTCTCCAGCCCAATATCTTCAGCAACCTTTCTTAGTTCACAGTTGCTGGCCCTTCTGCACGTCATACAGTTTAATTCACAGCTAATATTATGAGAGGCAATAATTAACTCAAACAAATTCTGCCTGACTCTGCTGATTTTTGCCGAATGAGTTGTAACTTCCATCTCTTCTTGAACTACCGTGGCACAGGCCGGTTTCAAAATATCCTGACCCGCAATTTCAACCACACACAGACGGCAGCCCCCAAAAATCGAAAGTTCCTCATCATAGCATAAAGTGGGAATATTAATATGGGCCTCCCGGGCAGCTTCAAGAATGGTGGTACCTTCTTCAACTTTTACTTCCTGTCCATCAATTATTAAACTGATCATACTTCCAGTACCTCCTTAATGCCAAGCTCATCTTCATATTTTTCCATAATTGAATTAATAAAGTTCAATGATGACTGACCCAGACCACAGCGGGCAGCCAATCTAATAGTTTCTCCAACATCCTGGATTATCTCTTTTTCCTGTATGGAAAAAGTGGCTTTATATTTGCGAAGAATACGATTAATCTGACGGTTTCCCTCTCTGCAGGGAAAACAGGTCCCACAGGTCTCATCCATGAAAAAACGGGAAACATTTAACATCAGATCCACCAGATCATGCTCCTGACCCACTGCAATTATGGCTCCAGAGCCCAGACTGCTGCCCGCTTTTTCAAGATCTTCATAGGTATACGGTATATCTATTTCAGATTTATCAAGAACAGCAGTAGAAACTCCTCCGGGTACAACAAAACGGAGATCGCTTCCTCCCTTGATACCTTTACCATCCTGTTCAATTATTTCTTTTATTGTCTGTGCTCCAAATTCCACTTCATATACCCCTGGTTCATTAATATCACCACTTAAACAGACCAGTTTTGTTCCCCGGCTGTTCTTAGAACCCATAGCTGAATATAAACTGGCACCCTCGGCTATTATTCGGGCTGCCGATGAGAGAGTCTCCACATTATTAACCACAGTGGGCTGCTCAAAAAGACCCTTTTGGATGGGGTAGGGTGGTTTTATCCGGGAAGCACCTCTTTTACCTTCAATTGAATTCAAAAGAGAAGTTTCATCACCACAAACATAGGCTCCGGCTCCTTTTACCAGCCGCAGGTCAAAGCTAAAATCACTTCCCAGAATATCTTGCCCCAGTACATTTTCTTTGTACATATTATCAATCAATTTATCTATTATCTTGATCGAATCAAAGTATTCTCCTCGAATATAAATAAATCCTTTTTGAGCATTGACCGCATAGGCAGCGGTGATAATACCTTCTATAACCAGAAGGGGTCTGTTTTCCATTAAATAACGGTCCTTAAAAGTACCGGGTTCACCTTCATCAGCATTACAGATCATATACTTTTCATCACTTTTTTCTTTGTATCCCAGCTCCCATTTTAAGCCGGTGGGAAAACCTGCTCCCCCGCGACCTTTAAGACCAGAATCTTTTATTTCCTGAATTACTTCCTCTCTATCCATATTAAAAGCTTTTTTTAGGGCGGGAAAATCATAATCAGCCGGATCCAGCAGCTGTTCACCCATTAAAAAGTTTTCTTCCAGCATTTCCATCACTCCTATATGATTTATACACAATTTTTTAATATTTTAAGTGCCATACCCGGTGTTAGGTGAGTATATACCTCATCATTTACCATCATCACCGGTCCCTCTCCACAGTAGCCCAGGCATTCAACAACCTCCAGGGTGAACTTTTTGTCTTCAGTTGTTTCACCGTCATCTATATCCAGATATTCTCTAATATCATTTAACAATTTCTTCGAATTGTTTATATGACAGGAAAGACTGTCACAGACTCTAATGACATATTTCCCGGTAGGCTCAGTATAAAACATTGAATAAAATTTAATTACCCCATACAGCTTAGCTCTCGGCATATCAAACTTCTGGGCCAGATTATCTATCTCATTCTCCGGAATATAGCTGTAACTTTCCTGAATATTGTGCAGCTTTTCCAGCAGTATCTCTTCATTATACCCCATATCTTCTGCAGTATTTTGTGCCATGTTAACACCTCCTGAATTTTTTAATATTGTTTTCGGGGCTTAAATTTTAAAAGTTTAGTTTAAAGTAAAAAGTAATTAAAAAAAGCAGATCTCAAAACACCATAAAAGAACATTCGTGAAAATATTATCATATATTAACAAAAAAAACAAAAAATTTTATGGTGTACTCCTGTTAAAATAATTCACCAGCATATTTCTACATAATTATATCGAATAAAAATGGATTTGTCAAAAATATAATGATTACTTAATAAGACAATTTTCCCAATATGTTTGGCCCACATTTAATTTGCTATTTCCCCTAAATTATAACTGTAAAATAATATTTATAAATCCCTTACAAATCCCTATGAAACTCTGTTTTTTGATTGATTTTGCTAATTTTGCCAAGCAATAGAACAATGTATTATCTGATTTCTTTGACATCAAGATGTATAATATGATAGAATTTAGCAGAATTAAGGATAAAAAATCATTTCATTTAATGAATTATTATTATGCAGACTATAATAATAGAACCTCAATATATTTTTTATTGGCCTAAAAGAAAGGAGTAAACAATATTGGACTTTGCTCCTGTATTTAAAGAAATATTGGTGCTTTTTATAATTATTTTTGTTGGTTTTGTGCTTAAAAAAAAGGGGCTAATTGATAATAGACTGAACAGCGGGCTTTCAGAGCTGCTGATCAACCTTACCCTGCCCGCACTGATTATCTCCTCCATGTATGTAGAAATTGACAGTGAAATAATTGTTAATATCCAGATTATTACTCTGATCACTATTGGGGTTTATCTGTTGACCATTGTACTCAGTAACCTTCTGGTAAAAGTACTACCCCTCCCGGAAGATAAAAAAAATATTTTCATTTTTATGATTGTTTTTGGTAATGTAGGTTATATGGGTTATCCGGTGCTGGGAGTTATATATCCGGAATACGGTATTTTCTACGGTTTGTTTAATAATATTACTTTCAATGTGCTGCTGTGGACCTATGGTATGTACCTCTTTCAGAGTGACCGAAAAAACTATTCTGTTAATCCCAAAAATCTTATCAATAGTGGTGTGGTTGCTATCCTGATCGGTTTTTTCCTGCTGCTTACCGGGATTAGAATTCCGGGCCCCATTCTGGGAGCCATCGATCAGCTGGGTGATATGACCTTTCCGTTATCCATGCTGATTATTGGAAGTTCTCTGGCTGGAATCAAAATAAAAAATATAATTACCAGCAAACCTATTTTTATGTTAACCACTGTTAAGCTGCTTTTTGTACCCCTGATAGTACTGCTTCTCCTGAGACCATTTAACATACCGGATATAGTAGCCCATGTAACAATTTTACTGACCGCTATGCCCTGTGCGGCCAATTCAGTTGTTTTTGCTAAAAAATTCAACAAAGACAACCAGTTTGCAGCCCAGGGGGTTTTTGTAACCACTCTGCTTTCAATGGCCACCATCCCCCTGTTTTTAATCCTGCTGGGTTAATACAGAAGAACATATCAGTTCTTTTTTGCTATTTTAGAAAAACTATCAAAATATTATTCATAAAAAAACCAGTTCTACCTGAAGTTTCCTGTAGTTCAATTAGCTCAGATATCCGTTTTTCACAGCAAAATCATATTTTACCAGCACCTCACCCACATTATCAATCACTTTGCGGGGGAATTTTTCCCCCTGACAGCTGAGGGGACAGGAAGCCTGCCGGGCATCACTGCCATATGCGAGATGATGATCAATTGCTTTATTGGCATTGGTAAAGCGGTTGCTGAAAGATAACTCTTCCACGATAGTAAAAATCTCATCCATGGCATCTGTCAATCTTTTTGATTTAGTCCGGGCCCGTTCAGTTTTATCATTTTCGAGATCCTTAATAATCTCTTTCAGTTCAGCGGGAAAACAGTTAGCAGTGCTCAATAACAGCCCATCATATGGTCCCTTTGGTTTTATCCACCCGGCATAATCACCTTCCATACCTCTAACCATAAATACCTGCCGGGGTTCATATTCTGATAATACCACCCTATCATCTCCACTGGTATCTTTCACTAAAAAAAGATTAGCATATTTATTTCTCAGCTTTCTGAAAGTCTCCGGGCTGAACTCATTTTCTGTTATCTGAGGCAGCTGATATAAAGCCAGGGGATAGCCAGTATCTAAAATTTTTGCCAGTTCATTATATATTTCTTTCTGGGATATATTCCGGCCCCGGGGGGGAGTCACCGCAAAACCACAGATTCTATTCCGGGCAAAATCTTTTATTTCCGGATCCGGACCAATAAATTTTTCCGTTATTCTTTTTACAAACTCCAGGGCAGCACCTTTTTCTGTCTTCAGAGCTCCAATCATAATCCAGAAATTATGTTTTTGGGCTTCTTCCAGCAGAAATTCCAGTAATTCGAATACTTCATCATCATCCATTTCCCAGCCATCTCCGGTTGAACCCGGTGCCAAAAAGCAGTTGATTGAGGGCTGCATAAATCTAAAATGCTGCTTCATCCGCTCTCTGTCCAGTTCTCCCCCGGCATTATAATGGGTCAAAGGTGGACACCACAGGCGGGGCAGGCCCCCGGGGAAAAATTTTTCTTTAAGCTCCTGGCGTTTTTTTGCAATCTCATCCATACTTTATCACTCCCAAAATATAATAATTTTTACAGATCCTGCAAAATAAACTTATAAATAAGACTTTTTCTTTAATTAATGTTTATACTGCAGCCTGAGCTGTTTTATACGTTATCCATCACCGGCAGTAATTATTTTTTCGAAATCATAAATCGCTTTTATTTCATCTCCGGGTTCTAAAATTAAAAAATCTTCCTGATCCCATTTTCCATCAATAAGCCGGGAAATCAAACTCATACTGCCCTGAATTTTTTCGAAATCTTTATTTTCTTTGTCAGCCTTTTCTTTTATTTGGCTTAAATAATTTAGATGAGTAAATTCATCCATTTCAATATAAATGTAGGAATCAGCATTTTTTTCAGGATGCAGTGTTTCCCATACATATTCAGCATTTTCCTGCCCATACTGGTCAACCAGCTCCTGATATGATTTATTCCGCTTTAAGGTGTCTTCTATATCCTCACTTCTTATCATAGAATCTCCCCGTTCTAAATAGCCGGGGGAGGTCCATTCTGCACTTAATCTGTCTTTAAAATATTTAGTAAATTTTTCTTTTGAACCGAGGAATATTGTACAGCAGTCATGGGCTCTGGGTACCACCAGCGGAAGCTTGTTACTGCTCAGACCCAGTATACTGTTCCCACATAAACCAAACCCAAGTAAAACAGCATCATAATCAATCTCACTATTTTCAGTATCCTTTATTTTATTTTGAATAACCTTTCTTAAATAATCAGAATCTTCATGTGCGCCTTTAGCGGTAAAATCTATATCCACAATATGAGGTGTGTGTGCAGTACAAAAACAAATCTCCCGGGTAAACACCTCACAGGCAATTAGTTTCAATCTCAATAAAATCCTCTCCTTTTTAAAATTGTTATACCCACATTATTTCATTATTGAGTTTATGCCCCAGAATCTTTTGAGATTTAGTTAAATTTTCTGTAAAAACAACCACCATTGTTTTTCAAAACCCGTTATATCTTTTTCTATCAGGGGCAAATCTGATTTTAGAATCCATTTCCGGGCTAAATTAATAAAATTTTTATATAGTTCCCTTGAATAACCGGCTTCCAGATCCATCTGGAATACATGAGTGTTAAATACCAGAAAACCATCTTTCTCAACCAGATTACTGCACACTCTAATCTGCTCAATGAAGTCCTCATAAACCATATCCTTTAATTTATCTTTTTGGAAATAATTATCAACTATTTCTATCATCTTAGGTAAAATATCATACCAGTCATTATTAACTGTATCAATATTATTTTGGTGAGCTGCAATTGTCTGGATCATATCATTAACTGCATGCTGAAATGCGGCCAGGCTAAATTTATTCTTCCTGCAGTAATCTTCAAGATTACCCGCATTATCCTCAATTATCTCTATTTCTGTCTCTAAGCTGTCCGTTTTCTTTAACATCCCCCTTGTTAATTCTTTATTTAAATTAGCGGTCACATAAGTTCCCGAGCCCCGGGAATATATCTCCAGAGCCTGAGGTACAGGATCACTCTGACCTGATGCTATTTCCAAAACCAGGGGTTGACTCTGGGTAATATTTAATTCTTGAAAAACCGTCTGCCAGCAAAAAACAAAATAAGTCCGATAAACATCTCCACTAATTTTATAATCAGAAAAATTTATGGGGACAGACATTATATTCTCTAACATTCCGGCAATTTCAGATTCACTCATCTGCTGCAGTACCTTTCTAGTCTGAGAACTCATAAGATTTTTATATACATTTTTCCTGATCTCTTCAGCATATAGTTGAGATAACAATATATTCTTCAACCTCCATAAGAAAATTTTTTGAAACCAAATTTTTTACTTTCTTTTGCTTTCTCATGAACATTATTTTATCAAGCCTATTATACTTTATTTTAACTTCTGTAGCAAAAATTTAGTTTAATTATTTTAATTAATGAAATTTAAGTTATTTCCAGCAAAATGTTAAATAAAAATATACCAGGCAAAAAATTTGCCGGCTGTAAAAATATGTAATATAATAAATTGTATATTGAGGTGATAATATGCAAAAATATGTGGCCTTAATTGATACTCACCGAAAATTCCTGTATATACTTCTTATATTCTTAATTCTGCTCGCCGGAGCCGGTATTCGTCGATTAGATATTGATACTGATTTCACCCTGTTTATGCCCGATACTTCCGAATATAAAGAAACTTTAGACCAGATGAATGAAATTTTCGGGACCTCTCAGCAAATGATGATCCTGCTGGAAGCTCCGGAAGAAAATTTATCTCTGCCCCTGCTGGAAAATTACAGAGAACTGCAAAAATTTCTAACAGAAATGGAAAATACACAATTTGTTTCCGGCCCGACTCCGACCAGAATTACTTCTGGAGAAACTGATGTAAATTTTGACAACCTAAAAGAAAATGATGTTAGGTCAACTGTAGATTATTACCAGACTCTAGGTGAACTGTCACCAATCAAACATTATGAAGGGAATATATATGCAGTATTTACTCTTTTTCCCGAAGCAGACTTTGGAATTGCTGACATTGAACAGATTGAAACTTTTCTGGCCGAACGAGAAGAAAACTATTTTCTTTCCGGAGATGTCTATATGCAGCACAAAATAATTGCATATATACTTTCTATCTTATTTTTCCTTCCCCCTCTGGCCGTAATCCTTCTCTTTTTTGTTTTCAGATCTCAGATAGGAGATATCAAATCAACCTTTATTGCTTTACTGCCGGCTATCATTGGTGCGCAGTGGACCGTAGGTCTTATCGGCTGGAGTGGTCGTGAGGTTTCCATGGTCAGTGTGCTGGCCCCTATTTTTACCATTGTAATCGGGAGTGCCGATGGGCTGCACTTTGTTTCGCATGTCCAGGACAGCCTTCAGGAAGGTCAAACTAAAATTAAAAGTGTGGTCTCCACCTTGAAAATTGTCGGTAAACCGATCATTATCACCACCCTAACCTCCATGATCGGATTTCTTTCTTTAATGATTATGGATACAGCGGCCATTAATGATCTGGCCACTTTTGCAGCCCTGGGTATTTTTCTGGCCGGGATTATTACCTGGCTGGTACTGCCCTTAATTTTGACCGGTAACTTCAACCTGGCCAGACCGAAAGCAGTTTATGGAAATAAAATTTCAGCATTAATCCAAAAATTGTGGGGGAAAAAAGCAATTTCTCTGTTGTTTGTTTTGCTAATTATAGCAGGATGGGGCAGCACCCGGCTCAACACTGAATTTAATTTCCTTATGATATACCGGGAATTTACGCAGGTCTATCAAAATCATGAAAAAATACAGGAAATACATGAAGGTAGTACCCCGGTTTTTGCCTTTGTGGAGACTGAACAGGATCCCCTTGCTTTCGACAATGCCCGCAAAATAATGGCTCTACAGCAAAAACTGCAAAAACAGGAAAGTACCACCCAGACCATCAGTCCTTACAGTTTTATTGCCCGGATGTATGCTTCCAGAATGGAGCTCCCGGAACCAGAATATCCTGATCAGCAGATGGTTATCAACATGATTTATATGATGATTTCACAGCAGGAGGAAAATCCTATCCGCAATTTATTAGCTCGGGAACAAAACACAATCAGATTTTCGATCTTTCCCTTAAATTTAAAAAATGAAACTTTAAACAACATTGAGAGTACACTCAAAGACTTTAACGAAGAAAACAAAGATATCAGGGTCCGGGTCACGGGGGCTCAATATTTAATGAAGGATCTAAACGAAATGATGATTGTCAATCAGAGAAATACCTTATATTTAGCATTTTTTCTGATATTTCTCATGCTGCTGATCTCTTTAAGAAGGTTTAAACCTTCTATTATCTCACTTTTACCTATCATATTTACGGTTATCTTTTTGCTCGGTTTTCTGGGAATAAGTGGTATTTCACTTAATATTATTACGGCCACAATTTTCAGCATCACCATCGGGGTAGGAGTTGATTATGCAGTTCATTTCACTTCAGTCTGGCAGTATCATAAAAATAAAGGCTTAAACTCCCAAAAAGCTGCAGAGAAAGCCTATAAATACACTGCAAGACCCATACTGGCCAATGCCTTTGGTCTGGCCATTGGACTCAGTGCCCTGCTTTTATCACCTATCAGGCTGCATCTTTATGTCTCAATTCTGATGTGGGTGGCCATGATGTCGGGTGTCTTTTTCAGTCTTTCCTTTTTGCCTACTGTACTGAGGAAGGTGAAGTAAAAAACAGAGCATATTATTCCTGGAATCTTACATTTATTCTCTTCTGACCAGTTCAAAAAATGTAATTTCTAATAGAAACATAATACTTTACTATCCCCAAGAAGATATTTTCATTTTATATAGCAAAGTTTCTCACAGATTCATTAAATTAGCAGAAAAATATTTAACAGCCTGATAAATTGCCATCCTGCCGGCACTGTTATCAATTCTATCTGCAGAAAGGTATAGAAAAAAAGCTGTATATAAAGAAGTGAAATAATGAGGATTCCAGGCTCCACTCAAGTTTTCTGTATAAATTCTAAACAGCCAGTCCACAGCCTTCCTGTAATCATTTTTTAAAATAGCAAAAAAGGTTTCCATTGATGTTTCCAGATCATTAAAACTAAACTCAGAGGTAAATTCCTGGTAGCTGTCAGGAACAGCCACATTCAAATCATATGCTGTGATCAGATCTTTTTGCTTTGTATCCACCTTTTTGTCTCCCAGCCAGTCCAGAAATCTACCATAAGGGGGTGATGATCCGATATCACCATTTTCCCAGAGTATAAATATAGCCAGGGTTATCATGTGATGCAAATTTACTATTCCCGACCCGGAGGCACATCTAAAGACCAGACTGTTAAAATCCTGGGGATATCTTGCTGATGATGAACCTTCTACATCCGGTGCTACAGGAATTTCACACAGATGTTTTCGATCCTGTTCACTAAAATCATATCTGCCAAGATACATGATGTTGTTTAGCAAAGCGGTTTCAGTATGTGGAGAATCCAAAGCTATTAGGTCTTTCACCACGGGATAAAAACAGCTTAAACTGTGGCCCAAAGAATCTCCAATAAAGAGAGCACCTGCCTGCAGCAGAAATTCACAGAGCTTTTGAGGCTCATTTTCCAGCAGAGAAAGTGCATAATAAAATGCATTGTGAACATTGCCCTGAGCTAGTTCATCTACCAGTTTTTTAACCGAACCGGCCCCCGACTGTTTCTGCTTTAATGTCTGTTCTGTGCCGACCGGAATAAAGCCCCTTTCACAGAAATTTAGAGCCATCTTTTCCAGCAGCTTTTTTTCTGTGGTTCTGTTAAAATAATTTTTGATGGTCATCTCCCGCAGAAAAAGACTCATTTTTATTATATGAAAACTGCCATAACGTAAATTAGACTCCATTAACAGCATGGGAGTTAGCTCATCAAGCAGACTAATTAGAGACCAGTTATCTTCTTCTGAAAGAGCAGCTGTTATATTTTTGACCCTTTTTTGATTTTTTGCCAAAATAGCTGTTTTCAATTCTGAACTCATCTTTTAGCCCTCCTAAATTTATTTCATATTTTTTCTCCTGTTCACCTATGACTTTTGCCAGCACTCTTTTTTCTCTCTGACCATCAAATTCACCATAAAAGATCTGTTCCCAGGGGCCAAAATCCAGTTCACCCTCAGTTATGGCAACCACACTTCCCATCCATAATCTGTCTTTTAAGATGGGCATCAGCATTATCTTCAAATGTATATTATTTAATCTCTTCCAGCCGGTCAGTAGCAGGAGGAGGGGTCATAGATAGTTCAGAAATTTCTTTTCTCCATTCAGAAGTCATATCAATTTCAGCTGCAGCAAGTGAATCTTCCAGCTGTTCTACATTCCGGGCACCAATAATCGGGGCCGTGACCGCCGGATGAGACTTGACCCAAACAACAGCCAGGGAGACGGGACTGACCCCCTGTTTGCGGGCATGTTCGTCAAATCTATCTGCGATTTTAAAATAAATATCCTCACCATACCTTTGGCTGTACATATCATTATTTACTATCCGGCCTTTTTCGGGCTTTTTATCCACCCCATACTTGCCGGTTAAAAGTCCACCACCCAGGGGGCTGTAAGGGATAACTCCCAAATTTTCTTCCTGAGCCATGGGCAGAATTTCTACTTCCACCTGTCTTTTGACCAGATTATACATGGGCTGAATACATTCAAAACGGCTCAAATTTTTCTCCCGGGAGATGCCGAGAGCCTTTTCTATCTGCCAGGCAGCCCAGTTGCTTACCGCCGGATAGAGAATTTTACCCTGACGGACCAGATCATCCATGGCCCGAAGTGTCTCTTCAATTGCGGTCCGGGAATCAAACTGGTGACAGAAATAAAGATCAACATAATCAGTGTCCAGCCGCTTTAGACTGGCCTCTATGCCCTCCTGAATATGACGGCGGGATAGTCCCTGCTTGTTTATGTCTGCTCCAACTTTATTGTACACTTTAGTAGTAAGAACAACCTCATCCCGACAGTCGGATATACACTCCCCCAGTATCTCCTCCGAAAGTCCATTATTATACATATCTGCTGTGTCAAAAAAGTTAATCCCTGCCTCCCGACAGCGTTCAAACATGGCCCGGGATGTTTCCCTGTCTGCAGGTCCTCCAAAGGACATAGTTCCAAAACAGAGTTCAGAAACCTGAACTCCGGTCTTTCCGAGTACTGTATATTCCATAAAATTTCACTCCCCGTTTTTGTTTTGTTTTTAAAAATAGCATAAAATATTTTAGATAAAACTGGTACATAATCAATCATAACAGTTATATTCTTAATTTTAAAGAAAATATATAATAATAATTTTGCGGTACAGCAGTGCTGTAGCCCCCTTCTATGGAAATAGAAGATCTCCGGTCAAAACTGCGCTCAACACCTACTCCAAGATCAAATCTGTTTCAGAGACACCTCCTCAGTCTCTCAACAGCACTTAGAATATTCTATCAAAATAAGAATAATTATTTCTGCTGCAGAAGGAACACCCAATCTTTTTTATCACCAACATCGGGGGATTCCCATGCTTCCCCTCTGGTTTCTCCTATTTCAATCATCTGGCCGGAGCGAGGCTGTAATCGTTTAATACTATATATATTTTCTTTAATACTTACCTTGATATTGCCCCCGGCAGGCAGATAAAAAATATATGTTTTACCTTTATTCGCCAGGCAAAGAGCCTTTCCATATGTTACTCGCTCACCAGAACTTCTATAATATTTAAAATCATAAAATGAAAAATTGTAATAAGCTTCTATCACCTCATCAGAGGCCGGTTCTAATTTCCACCATTCCAGAGAAGTAAAGAAATCATATATTATCTTATATCCTTCCAGCATGGCCATATCTTCATCACCCCGACCATTGACCCAGCCTCCTCCGGTATCTTTTCCGGTTCCGGTTCCATTACGTGCTGATTCACCGGTGGTCTGATATCCCCCGGCCATATATATTTCCCAGGCACATCTGCGTCTTGTTTCAGCCGAGCGCATACCTGGAATATCTTCCCAGAGATCTTCATAACCATATTCTTCAATTACCTGAGGAAACTGCAAATTATTCTTCGCTAACTTTGCCTTTTCATCAATAATTACATCATATAAGCCAGCATCCCAATTCTGAATTAACTGCATATCTATAAAATTTTCCCGATATATCTTGTTGTGGGCTGTTATCATATGATCATAGGGATCTTTTTTACGAATATAATTACACATATTTCGGGTCCACATTTCATCCCGATGAAAATCGTGTTCATTTCCCACATCCCAGGTAATATTAGAAAAAGCAGATAAACGATTCACACCATAACGATAATATCGATATTCATCCTCACTTAATTCATTGAAAGGAACACACAGTGGCTGAGCTCCAATAAAAAATATTACAGAAATTATAATATCTTTTTTTCGGGCATATTCAAGCATTCTTTCATATTTCTGCCAGTATGTTACATTAAAACGACTCATATCAAATTCGGGAACAGTTATATCTTGAGGAAATTTCGCAGACCAGGGATTCAAAGTCATATTGAATTCATCACAATTTATTACCGGTGTCCCCCAGGGATTGTCAAATTCTCTACCATACACTAATACTCTTAATCTGTTTATCTTATATGAATCGAGCCTGTCAATAATATTTTTTATTTGCTGTTCATCTTTCCAGCCCATTAAATAATAGGTTGTGGTACCATTTAAGAAATAATGCTCTTCAGTGCCCTCCCATTTAAAATGATAGGGATTATCTGGATCAGCCCTTAGAATACCTTTCCGATTGCTTTTTTCAGCTCTTATAGAACCTGTAATTGTTTTTTCCTTTTCTTCATGGTGAAGAAATTTAATAAAATATTCGTATTTGCCAGGATTTTTAGGCATAAATCTGAGTTTGTAAATACTGCCATCATCACTATCACAAAAACCCTCTACCAGATTTTTTTTCCCTTTATCTGATCTAAATTCACCTTTGATCTTTACTTCAGTAAAGGGGTTATTGAATTTCGGATTTGTGACCTTAAGTTCGAATTCGATAAAATCATAACACTCAACTGCAGTTCTTGTTTTACTTAATTCGACTTTCATAATTTTTCTAACCTCCATTTACTATCATAATACAAATTATGTACCAAAAAATACAATTTTAGCCCCTGGTTGTCTAAATTCAAACTCCAGATTGGCTCTTCCTTTATCATCAAATTCAACATCTATTCCCTCACCAACCACAGTATAACCTGTATCTACTGGATTCTCAGTTACGTATTCATAACTACCGGACAGATGATTGTTTACAAAAATCACCACTGCTCCCCGGCCGGTTTCAGCAGAAATCTTTTCATGAATCTCCGGACTCCCGGCCGATATCACACCCGAACGTACTGGACTGCTTTCTGTAATATCGTTTCTTACTTCTTTATACCGGGATAATATATTATTGAAACGGTCTACACCTTCATCAGATATATCCAGTAAATCGCCCCAGATACCATTCTGGCCCAGAATTAAAGAAGCAATATTTATTATCTGAGAGTTTTTGGGGTCATCGGGTAAATAATGGGTTAAAAAGAGAACAGAGGGAATCCATTTATCAAAGGTTAATGGTTTCCGGCAGTTCCAGGCCCGGGCCGGGCCCGGATACACCAGCATATTTATCCAGTCATCTTCTGGAGTCGGCATGTCATAATTGGCAAAATAGGGACCATTGTTCATCAGAAAATATTTCCCGGCAGACAGAAAACTCAGCCCAAAGGACCTGCCCCCTTCGGTAACATCGAAATCAATAATTGCTTCCGGACACTCTTCACATACCCGGTTTACAACTTTATTCATATATCTGACCAGTTCAAAAGAAAAGCAATTGGCTCTTTCTTCGGGGGTGTTATTTTCATTTCCGTGCCAGTGATGGGGATCATCACATCCATACTGACTGATGGCATCCCATTTAAAGTAAGTAACACCTACCTCTTTTATCAGCCGGATGAGCTCTTCAGCAAAGGCCTCATGGTAGCGGCTTACCAGGCACATATTGTAGCTTTCTTCTGTTTCCCAGATAGGATGAGGGTCGGGTTTTTCTCCTCCCCGGGTCATGATACAATCTTTATGTTCTTGAAGCATCTGACTGCTCACGGCAGCAGCTGTCGGATCAAACCATAAACCAAGTTTCATGTTATATTCATCAAGTTTATCCCTGACATTTTTAAGATCTTCTGAAAATTTATCAGTATTTACCTGCCAGTCTCCGGTTTTCTGATACCAGCCGGTATCAATGACAAAAACCTCAATACCCATCTTGTGAGCCACATCAATTTCCTTTAAAATTCTTTCCTCATTCATTGAAGCCAAAAATGTCTTATCATTCCACCATTTGTTTCTTTCCTGGTAATTCCAGGTATTATAGAAAATATAAGGTTTTCTGCTTTCCCGATTAACACTCATAAATTTTAGTACATATTCTCGATATTTGTCGGCTAAATAATCTTCATCACCATTTACCGCCCCAAACTGGAGCCAGATAGTTTCATATTCCCCATCCGAATTAATCTTTTGACCATCATAATAATTGCCTTTTTTTGCTTCCATCTCAACTCTATACTCCTTACTCAACTGAAAGTGTACATAGGCATCAGGAACCTGTGAGCCGTGTTCATAGGCCAAAAAAGAAGTATCCTCTTCATCTCCGGAAATAAAAATCGGCCCCATTACTGAAAGCTTATTTTCAAAATCTCTATTATGTATTTGATTTTCCTCAAGAGTAAAGCTATGTATATCTTCCCGGAACTGACTTAACTGAACTTCTTTATACTTTTTATTCCGGCCGAACTTTAATCCCCCATAGGTCAGATTATCTGAGCCCGAATTTTTGGTTAAGGCAATTTCTTTTTCTGCCTTCAGGCAATATTTAAACCTGACCACCGGATTAGCTTCCACAATTCGGAAATATATTTCCAGTGCCAGCAAACGGTCAGCTTCCAGTTCTCCTCTATATACATATTCCACAACTTCATTGCCAGGTTGTCTGGTTTTTATCTTTTCTATATCGCTAAGAGAGGCAGTAATCTCCTGCCCATCAATTTCAAAAACCGGTGCTTCAATTTCATAGGATCTACCTGAATCTATAGTTGTATACTTCCACAGTATTTCTGATTCCTCAATTAAATCAATTGTATATAGTTTGGTTTTAATCATAAATAAACACCTCTATTAAAAATTTTTTCCTGAATAGATATTAAACCAAATAAAATAAAAAATATCCTGGCCCAGCTCTGAACCAGGACTAACATACAATAAAAAATTATTTTTTTTAATTCTGCATAACACAATTTCTATTTTTATGCTATTTGAAAAAATAACGACCATCTTCTGTGCCTTCATTATAAAATCCGGTTCTGCTTCCCGCAAATTAATTTCTCCAGCTTATTTCTACTGTTAAAATGATTCACAATGGGATCAGTTGAATTTTTAGAAAATAGAATATACTTCTTGTTGATACCATTCTGTGAAAAATGTTCTTATTAAACAGTTAAACCCTGATCTCAAATGCTCTAAATTCCCAGGGTTTTAGATTCAATACTGCTTTTTGATTTTTTACAGGAACTTTGAGTGAATCTACTCTATCAAATAACAATCCAGCCGGAACAGGAATTTCTAATTTTGCTTCAACATTTTCATCAGTAATATTTCCCACAGTAATCACAAAATCTTTTAAACCAAAAATTTCAGCTATACAATTATGTGTATTAATGCTTTTGATAGGCATGTCTGCATCACAAATTTCTGGATATGAATCATAATATCTGCGAGCTCTGTAACTTAAATCTTCCATTTCTTTATGATGGGGGCCGTGACAATAAATGCGCTGCCCATTGACAAAATTCCAAACATGTAAATGCTTAATTGGCTCATCTACAATATCCTTTCTGGCCCAGCTTTCAAAAGCTCTCATATCCGAATGTAAAAATCTGATAAAAGGTATATCAAATTCATCATTACACCAGTCATGACTGTGAGAAATAAAACCATCTACATATTCCCGGGCTAAATCAGCACAGCCTTCAGCCAACAACACTGTATCTTCCGTTACCTCATCAACAGCTTTTCTTATACTTTTAAATAATCTGCGCATTCCCCAGTTCCAGATATCAGGATGTGAATGATCGTGTTCGGGATTATAACAACGATGATTATGAGTTGCCACAGCTGAATCAAGAAAAAAACCATCAACATTCAACTCACGGGTTATTTCAGCACATGTTTCAGCCACCCAGTCTCTCCATTCTTCACAGGCGGGACACATATGCCAAAAATCCTGGTAATGCTCAGTATATGAGCCATCCTTCTTCATTAAAGCCCAATTTTGACCTTTTTCTTTACCAATACGAGATAATTTCCACATAATTAAAATTTCTATATAATAAAGTACATGACCACCCCGCCTGTGAATGGCTTCAATTCCTTTTCTGGCTGCCTCAAAACCACCCAAATTCTGAGCTGCAAAAAAATAATCCCCGCGATTTAACCAGTTTTGCTTAGAATCCAGTCTAACTCCATCATGATAACCGGGGAGATGGAAAAGATTACTTCCTAATTTTTCTTTTTCACCCATTATCTGAGGATAATCGTAAAAACTTTGCCCTCTTTGAACCATGTCATCCCCCATATCCTCAGCAATCATTGTAGTATTCCGATACCATTTTGCCGGTGATTCCCTAAAATTAATATCTTTTCTTTGATTGCGTAACCAGGAAGCTCCAGTTTTCCAGCTTCCTTTATATGCATAAACATTTACCGGGCCCAGATCAACATAATCTCCCGTCCACATGTTTTTTTGAAAATCAATTTCTCCTCCTTCTGCAGTCTGGCCCTCAAACTGCTTAAACAATTTCACTGTACTTTTTTCAAAACTAGTTCTTTTCTTAAATATTCGGGAATTGCAGATTCCAACAAAAGGTCCCTCTTCTCCCCCTGATCGGTCATCAACTTGAAAGTCTATTAAATTTTTATATTTTGAAATATCGTTACCTATTACATACGACCGTCTAACACTGTTTCCGGGATGAGGAGCATAATCTGCTTTATTATCATCCAGAAAGGCTAGACCCCTTTCTTGTCCTTCAACTAAAAATGAAGGAGAAGAAAGATTACCCACATATGTACTGCAATAATTTACCTCGTCTATGTTTGGCAGAACTCTCCCAGAAATCTGCGGTAATATGGCTCGATTCTCAGTTCGGTGAAAGTTAATCTTACTAAACAGGGGAAAAAATATTCCGGCTTCCAGATCTTCTTCCCCCTGCCAGCAGGCCTGTCCCCGCCAGGTTGCTACATGACCTTCCACATTAATTAACATTAATATTTCTAGTGGCAATTTTTTATTTTCCAGAAGAACAGTTAAACTTTTTTCTGATTTTTTTACTTTTTTAACTTTAAAACTTTTCATATTATAAATACCTTTATATTCTCCACTATAAACAGCTGCTGTTAGAGGATTACCTATGTTATTTTCCCTATTATGCCAGTCAGTTAAAAGTTTACTTCCATTTGTTTTCATCTGTTTTAATTGCATTTGTTTTTTTGGTCTATCATATTCAAATTCCAGCTTAATACCTGGCCCCTCCAATAAAATATCTTCCATATTAAAATTTGAATACCTCCCTTTCGATCCCTAATGTTTGTGATATACTTTTGGATCTTTCATAACCCTAAAGAATATTTTGCCCATCTTATACATATCTTTTTTGGTAGATATGGCCGATAATCCGTCAAAGTCTTCATCTTTTGTATCTTTTAAAATGAATTCACCTCTTTTATAGCAGGTGTTTATTTTTCGAATATCACTCCAGACAGAAGGATCCAGCAGCCACAGAGCTGGTGCTCCATCACCGGGATCACCATAATATGGATCATCACCATTTGTCCAGCGTGGCAGTTCAGTCCAATCTCTCAGATGATTACAAACTTCATTTTCAGGTAATTCTTTAAATTTATTTTGGGGTAATATTCGAGGTGAGAGTGGCTCATCTTCTTTATGCCACCACTGCTTTGTCCCCCATTCAACCCATCTAAACTTCTGGGAGCAGATATATGCAGCCCAGGTATCAACTCCGTTATAAACTGTAGGACTTACATGAAAAATCACAACTTTGTCGGCAATGCCGCTATCCTGCAAATAGGCCGTTGCCGCTGTTGTAGGCTGACCTCCAATTATAACCAGCAGAGGCTTTTCTGTACTTGCTTTATGAGCTTCCTTAACAATTAATTCACTACCCTCTGTCCGCTTATATTCTGTATCTTCAATCTTCCCACCAGCGGGGCAGCTTAATTGATTTTCTGCTCCATATACCGGATCGGGAATATATTGCATATTACTATTTTTCATTCTATTTACCGATTCTTTTGCTTCCCGCATTTCATCTTCTATATCAAAATCATCATTCATATCCCGAGTTACAATAATTCCCATTAAATTTCCATATAGACTTGCAATGGCTCCCATTAATTCATCATCACAAACATCTTCAAACCAGTCGTTATCATATATAATGGGATTAGTTATGTCAACTCCTGATATTTTCACTTTTCCTTTATTCACCTCATACTCCATAATAATGCACTCCCAAATATTTATTCTTTTATATTTCTATAAATTAATATTTTCCCGTAAGCATTTTCTTCAGCCAGTAAAATACGTTCTCCATCTTCAGCTGTATAAGCTCTAATGGGATGAGGAATATCATGCCAGCCCGAAGTATATGGTTCAGGAGAAAGAATCCCCAGCTGCTCGGCATTCTCAACATCATAGACATGAATTTCTGCAGTACGGCTCATACTTACATAAATCCATCCCTTATTAACATCAATTCCTATTGGAGAATTCGGAGAATCATAGGGAAGCTTTTTTGTCCAGGTAGGTTCAGATATGGTATCTTTTTCAAGCACATCATCAAACCGTGCCAGTACGGTCCCCGCTCCCTTCCAGTCGTCAGCAATATCGGGTAAATCATCTGTAAATCCTGTTAAATATAATGTATCCTCCTCAGCCACGTATTCAATACGTCTTAATTCATTAAAGGGCTCTGGAGTTCCAAATTCCACAACACTATCCAGATCATAAAGAAGATCACCATCTTCATCAACACCCTCCAGGGGAAGTTTGCGGACTCCCGGTGAGTCAACAAATGACTGCCAGATGTTTCCTTTCTGGTCAACACTGTAACCCCAGCTGTTGGGTTTCCCACTGGCCGTTTGAAATTCATCTCTGTTTATATGCCCATCTCCGGCTTTATCGATCCAGAGAAATTCTCCCCGGGGGGGTTGAGTGGGCATCCAGTCTTCGCGGCTGGGAGCCAGAATCATTGACGGTTTGGCCGTATAACCTTCATGCTCCAGTTTGTATCCGGCCAAAAATGTGGAGTACATATGAGATAAGAAAAAATAACGATTACCCTCTATTTCACGAACTGCAATTGGATTTTCTGTTGAAGAATGCATCCGGGGATCATCTGGATAACGGAAGGGATCTACTGTCCGGTTATAAACCTCTCCCCATTCTGAACCAGGTTCTGTCTTTTCATAATCCATCATATAATACTGGTGAGACTGATAGATGTCAGAAATATTATCGGGATCAGCAACGGCTGCATCTGTAAAGATTAAACCCAGGGTATTCCAGCGTAACTCTTCCCCATCGGGGGTAAAAGAACGAATATCATTAATTAAACAAAATCCTAGCTCAGGATAGGGATCTCCGTAACCATTACCGGCCACATAATAATTTCCTTCTCCGTCCACTCCCACTGCTACGGGATGATTAAACTTGAACTCACCGTATTCGCCGGAAGTACCGGAATACTTACCTCCTTCTTTGCCCAGGGTATCAATCTGCCGGGGTTCGGAGGATACATCATAAATTTTTACATTTTGATCTGGGCCATTATCACTTACAACCAGTTCTCCGGTTGTCGGATCAATGGCTGCATCGGTCGGTTCCTCAATTTCAGTAATTTTATCTTTAACCTCACCGCTCTCAATGTCATAACGCCTGATCTCTCGAGTTGTTTTGGAACTTACTATACCTTCTATCATTTCTCCAGCTGCTCTTATATCTTCTCCGATGTCTTTATTTGACCACCGCTCCGGGTCCACCTCTTTTCCATCTACAGTAACATTTTCAAATTCGGCTTTAGCAGGCTGATCTCTATCCCCACTGGATACTGCAAAACCAATATAAAATTCATCTTCAAGGTCTATTTCTACTTCTCCGGCCTCAACCCATTCTTCTCCATCTTCCGAATTATAGGCATATATGGTATCTCCACTTCTTTTCAGACGCATCCAGTCCGGAGGAGAACCAGACACTGTATTAACTGGCATACTGCCAACCCCGGTAGAGCGCTGGGCGTGAAAAAGAAAGTTGGGTTCAGGAACATTCATTAAAAATGCATGGGCATCTTCTGACTCCAGACCATTCCTTAACATTAAACCGGCTTTAGAATAATCAGTAATCTCTTCATGGTTAATCAGCTGAGCAGTTATTTCCATATCATCTTCCATCTCTATGTAAGAATAATGAAATTCAATAGTTTGAGCAAAAACATTGTCTCCGGCACCTTTAACGGTCATTCCCGGAGCTATCTCCCCCTCATGAATAGTCTGATTTATAATAGCCCATAAATCATTACCCTCTGCAGCAAGTTCCAGTGGTACTTCAGTCTTCTCTTCATCATCCCTTAATTCTATTCCTGTCTGCTGTTCCAAATTATCAGAATTATAAATAGCTATTTCATTTTCAACTTCATCACTGATAAACAACTCATCTTCCGCTACTGCCAGACCATGTATATAACTACGGTCCCGAGAAACTCTGGTTTTACCAGCTAATTTATAATCATCTTTGGTGTATTTACTTACATCAGAACGGGTAATTAGATATATATAATCTTCATCCCCAGTTATCGTATAACCACCTTCACCCCAGCCTACCGGTATTTCACCAATTACTTTACCATCACGATAAATCCCAGCTGTTCGGCCGGATTCATCAAAATCTGCATTGGCATATACTGTACCATCTGTATCTACATGCATCCCATGTATCCAGTGCTGAACGTAATCATCCTCCGCTTCTTCAACCGTATCTCCCAGCCAGGTGTGATTATATTTAAGCTGAGAACTTGCCGCCATATTAACTGTTAAAATAAAACTAGTGATTATTAAAAACAAAATAAATTGATAAATAATAGTATTAAATTTCATACAGCCCACCTCTCAAGCTGTTTTTTCTTTTGTTTTATATACTTTTATAATATGTGATTACACTGCAATAAGGCATTTTTTACCAATCTGCAGAAAATCATAGTGATAGATTTTATGATAGAGATATTTTGCATTATAGTTATTGGTATATATTTTATATAGAATCCTTTTCCGAATTTCCTGTTAGTCTTTATTACTAGAAACAAGAAGAAATGGTAGTATGATATATTTTATATAAATCAAAAAAAGACCTATTCGGAATTCTGTTGTATAATTATTTCCGAATAGGCCCGTAGATCTAATTTTTTAATTAAATGTATCATCCAGGATAGCCTGGATTGCCTCTTTTTCTGCTGACAATGCTGCCTCCGGAGATCTCTCTCCTTCAATGACATAACCAATTGCCCGGGCAAACGGTTCCTCAGCATCAGTACCAGCTGCAAAGAAGGCTCCTATTAGAGATTCAACCATATAACCTTCTCCCGACCATTCCTCCATTACCCACTCAAAAAACTTTAGATCTTCTTCTGATTCTATATAATCTGCCACCAGCCACTCCATAATCAGTTCATCGTCCTGAATTTGTTCGGCAAACAACCAGTTGTGTAGTTCAACTAGAGCTTCAGGCTCTTCAGCAGTAATTGGCAGCATATGGGTGGCTACATTTCCCATTCCAATCTGTGGCTTATCTGCACTCGGCCCGGCAGGCCAGGGTACAAAATTTCTTTCATCTTCCATTCCTTCATGATTGTCCTTATGAAAAACCCAGGTTTCACCGGGCTGCATTCCTACATTTCCCGCCCGGAAGTCTTCATCGGTTCCTCCGATTACTCCCAGATCTTCCATATCCAGATAAAATTCTAGAGTTTCAATTCCCTCTTCTCTATCATAGGCAAACACCATTTTTCCATCCTCATCATCAACAATTTTAGCATTGTTGGAAAGAGAAAGACCATCAAGTTCTAAATTAGTAATTCCATACTGGTCCTGAGTTTCATCGGTAAGGGCAACCATTTGCTCCCGGAAAACATCCCAGGTCCATTCTCCAGCCTGCCATAGTTCAAAGGGATCCTCAAGCCCATACCTTTCAAATAAATCCACATTATACTGTAAAAATTTCATATTCCAGATTCCACTATCCGCCACACTGAAGCCATAACTTTGATTTTCAAATTGAAATTTATCTCTGTTAACAGTTCTTAAAAATCCTGGCTGTTCTTCATAAAAATCATTGCCCAGATAATCACCCACCGGATATAAAGCATTTTCGGCCATTAAAGGCCAGAACTGCAATTTGGAAACACGTACTATATCATGTGTGGCATCTCCTGCCAGGACTCGACTAACTATTGTATCAACATGGTCATCAACAGTCATATATTCCAGATTAACATTAAACAGGGCTTCGGCTTCTTCCTTTCTCCTTTCTACATCACCAAAAGGATCCCAGTAATCAACATATGTCACTGTTTCCCCTTCAAAATCCAGATCAGGAGTATCTGCCTGAACAAGAAAAGGAAAGGCAAGCAAACACACAGCTACAGTGAGAAAAATGCTTAATTTTTTCATAAGTATCCTCCTTGAAAATATTTTTTGATTGTTAATTGCCAGATCAACAATTGCCAGACTATCCTCTCCTCAGCATAAATCAACATAGTCAGTACTTACTACCACCCCCTTTATGGTTACTGTAATTGAAACTACACAATTTATGGTAATTGCAGACATATCTTATAGGTAATTATAATTTTATCCGACAATTCCGGTTCTCTGTACACTCTCAATAAAGTACCTCTGGGTAAAAGAATACAAAAGTAGTAAAGGGGCAATGTAAAATAACATACCAGTATTATTGGTCAAAGCAATTCTCCCTCCTGTCATCTGAATGTTTCTTTCTCCCAGAAGGGTAGAAACATCATTTGCAACTGTACTCAAAGCTGTAGGTAAATTATGTTGATAGGGCAAGAACATGTGTATATAAAAATTATCATTCCACTGCCAGACAAAAGAAAACAGAAATACTACTAAAAAAGCAGGTAAAGCTCCGGGCACCATTATTTTTATAAAAGTAGTAATTGGACCAGCCCCATCAACATAGGCAGCTTCTTCAAGCTCCACAGGCATGCCCTTGAAAAACTGGCGGAAGATATATATGAATAAACCATTCCTCATACCCATACCGGTAAGTGATAAGAAGATAAAAGGCCAGTATGTTCCCAGTAAATTCAAGCCGCCTTCAGGTAAAATACCAAATAGATCGAAAAATCTAAAGTTTAAGTAAAGAGGAATCATAATCATCTGAGGGGGAACAACCAGAGTGAAAATAACCAGAGCAAACAGAAACTTATTGCCTCTGAAATCAAATCGGGCAAAACCATATCCAATTAATGAACAGGAAATCAACTGAATCACAGTGACCAGGACGGCAGTCCTTAAGGTATTGTAAATTGCTCGTGGATAATCCATGGCTCTAAATACCAGCCGGTAATTTTCAAGGTTCAAACTGCGGGGAATCCAGCGTACAGTATGATCAAACAAATCTCTTTCGGCCATCAAAGAAGAAGAAATTTTAGTTAGCAGGGGGTACAAAATAATATAACTGATGCCTATTATTATCAGGCCTCTTAAAATACTCCAGAGTATATCCTTTGTGTTTTCTTTATCTATTATTTTTTCGGCAGATTTTAGAAGAAAAACAGGTTTTAACTTATTAAGTTTATTCATGGTAGTACACTCCCCGGGATATGAGTCCTACAATTATAATAAGTAAAACGGCAATAAACAGGAGATATATCATAGACATGGCAGAACTAATACCATATCCCCCGGCTCCAACTGCAGAATCTCTAATTAAATCAACCAGATCGTTGGCTACAAAGGAGTCTATAATTGTATAGACTACATTGGTCAGTAATATAGGAGTCAGCATGGGAAAAGTTATTTTCCAGAATTTTTCCCAGGGAGTTGCCCCTTCAGCTATTGCCACTTCGTAAAGTGAGGGGGAAATAGACTGCAAACCGGCCAGAAAAACTATTATTTGAACCCCAGACGACCTGATAACCTCTGCTATTTGATCAACCGAATCCATTAAATAGTCAATTAACACTACTGGTAAATTGAATTCTATTAATAAATCGCTTAATTGATCTACACCCAGTATTAAACCAGTCTGGGCCTCTTCCCCTATCTGAGTAGCCATAATTTCAGCCATATAATCCTCCGCTTCCATGGAAAGAATTATCCCCGCCCCCATGATAACGGGCAAGAAAAAAATTGTTCTGGCTAAAAAGCGCCCCCGAAATTTTTGATTTAATAAAATAGCAGCAAAAAAGCTGAAAATTATTATTAAAGGAATATCAATCAGGGTCTCAATAACTGTTTCTACAAACAACTGGTTAAATCGAGGATGAGTGTATATTACATATTCATAATTCCCAAAGCCCTGATAAATTAATTGATACCCTTCACCAGTCATTTCAATTTCATTTAAACTGAAAACTATAGCCTGAATGAAGGGAACTAGAAAAAACAGCAAAAATCCAATTACAAAAGGTAGTACAAAAAAGTATCCGATCATATTTCTTTTCGACTTTAAAGATAAATGCTTTTTGAAAAAATTCATCGCCTAGCCTCCTCACTCAGGACTATAAAATCTTTTGCTGGAACTGTCATATCGTTATACTCTTCAGGAAAACGATTATAATTTACTATTACAGAAGTATTTTCCTGAAAAGTGGTTTTATATAACCCTTCAGTTATTTGCTGATGATCAATTATTTTATGCCGGTTTGTATATCTTAAATGTTCATTACTAAAAGTTTCATATATCTCTTCTGCTTCCCCCAGCCAATCTCTATAATCAATTGAATAAAAGTGATCAAATCTTGTCTGTTTTACCTGCAGAGAAGGAGAATAACTCAGCTTGAAATAGGGAATAGCTCCTGTTTCAACCGACTTTAAAATATTTTTCCTGTAATTTTCCGCAAGATTAACAGGTTCCCCGGCAAAATCTATTAATCCACTTAAGGCTATCTGTATAAAAGGAATATCTTGGTCAAGTAGGTAATGACCACTGGAACTGAAGGGAATTTCGGTGATCACATCTGCATAAGGATATGTTAGAGCATTACCTCCAGACACCATGATATCAAACGAGGAATTGAACTCGTTTAAATTAGCTTCCATAATATTCCCCGCCTGGTCCCGATCAACAGTTAATTCTTTATTGTGATTGAAATCCGAATTAACCTGGGTTCCCATATCTCCTAATGCTATTCCAGAAATATCATGTTCTCTATATGAAGCTGCAAAATTACTAACCAGTGACCTCTGCTTTCTGGGAGAAATTATATAAGAATAATCACCTTCACTGCCGAGTAAAGAGGCCCTATTAAATTTATTGTAGATAAAACCCTGAGTTCTATTGAGGAAGCGCGAGGCATCTCGCCTAACACTAAATCCATCCAGCCATTTATTCCTCCGGGCATATAAAAAGTTTACTTCAGGATAAAAGCTAATATTTTTGTTCTGAAGATATTCATACAATTTAGCAAATTGCTCCTTTCCACCCAGTTCACTTTCCACATTTACATCATCGGGTAATACGTGATTTATACCTCCTGATAACCAGCCTTTATATTTTAAATGCAGGTTCTGGTTTTCTATCCCTGTTTCCGTAAAATCTTCAATTATGGTTTCTATCTGCCTAAGAGTAGTTAGAGGTTCAATTACATTTCGGGGGATCCCTAAAACTGGTCTGTTGACATCAATAGCTCCAATTAGCTCAAGAACAAAAGGGGTGGCAGACCTGCTGCCTTCAGAGTAATAATCCAGTCCTTCACTATCCATCAAATAATTTCTGTACTCCAGGGCCATATCCACATAATCGACATCATCACCTTTTAGAAATTTATATCTGACCTTAATCTCACCTTCATACGGTCTGGACTGAAATTCATAACTACCGGTCCTGGTTTCTCCTCCCGGCATAATCGCCGGAGCTTCTCCTTCCATTTCAATAAATTTAACCGGCCTTAAGATGAATTCAGGATAAATATTGTTATATGAGCTAATTCTTCCAGCTACATTAGCTTTTATATTTGCCAGGGGAGCCCCTTCCTCAATAATTCCCATAAAAGCTTTATCTTCCTTGATCATTCCAAAGACCGGTAAATGAATCTGCTCAATATAATTTTCTTTATACGTTTCAGCAGAAATTGCCATATCATCACCAAATACTTGACGACTATAAGAAATACCAGTCTTTTGATTATTTAATTCTATTAAACCTCCCGCCCCATCAGGAACAAATATATATCCTTCTTCCCGGTTATCTGCAGCTTCAAAAAAGTTAAGAATATCAATTGAATGAACTGGAAAATCGATAAGTTCATCGAATTCATTTAATATATTTTGAGGATATTGAATTTCACCCGAATCAATTACAACCAGCAGGTCCTCTCCATCCAGCCTGTACTCTATTGGAAGATGAAAAGTTACCTGATTCCTTTCCGGAAATTCCATATCAGTCTGCATATGGTCCTCTATTTTATCCTCCGGAGTATATCCAATCTTTTTAAGCTGCTCGGTTATATCCTCGAGGTGAAAGGGCATGGGGTGTTCTATCCTTATGTAAATCCCTTGATGCTTCATATTTTCCAGCAGGTTGGGAATATCATCCGGAATTATTTCCCCCACATCATCTATGTCACTCCTTAATTCTTCTATTCTATCCACAATATAATAATATAAATTTTCTCCTTCTTCTAGGTCAGGAGAAATTGGTTTATATTCGCCAAACAGGGTCTCGGGGTCAACTCCCCTTAAATCTGGATGTTCATCACCCTCTTTAAATTTCTGCAGAGTAATAAAATCAAACTGATCGAGCAATAAATTTATTGTATCTTCATCTTCTAAATCTTCCTTTATATTTTCCATACCTTCTTTCGTAATTATCTTTGGCACCCAGTGATCCAGATCCCATTCTTCTCTGAAATCAAATTCAATTCTGACTCCATTATCTAGAGCTTCAATAGAATACTGTTCATAGGCTATACTTTCAGTATTATTATCTATTGTACGCTCGACATCTACACCGGTATAATAAGTTAACGAAAATTGAGAGCCCAATTTTTCTTTGGCAGTTCCACCAAATTCTGTCTCTTTTTCCTCCCAATCAGGCGGGTTAGAGTATCTGATAGATCCATCCAGTTTATTTTCTATAGCTATCTCGGCAGTTGATTCATTCACATATAGCTTTGAGTACCTGTTTTCTGCTGCTGATTCAAACCCGGTTAAATTTTCTTTTGCTCCCATAGGACTGGAGAAAAATAATACAGAAAATAGGATTATAACTGCAGCAATAACAATAGACTGAATCATATACTGTTTGCCTGCTTTCATGTAAAACATCCTTTCTTAACCAATTATAAATATCTTAGAGTAA